>Ga0206128_1000011_pt1 | contig 256947 bp, 235 predicted proteins | sample Helgoland_Spring_7_FD_148601 | JGI IMG/M metagenome (GOLD analysis project Ga0206128, IMG submission 148601) | Pelagic subsurface seawater microbial communities from Kabeltonne, Helgoland, North Sea - Helgoland_Spring_Bloom_20160426_1 | ecosystem: Environmental > Aquatic > Marine > Epipelagic ... | reverse complement strand
TTGGTAGACACACGGGATTCAAAATCCCGCGCCCTTAAAAGCGTGCCGGTTCGAGTCCGGCCACTGGTACCAAGCATACTCTGAAGCCCCTGTAATCATTAGACTGCAGGGGCTTTTTAGTTCTTATGAGGAGGTAGTTGCGTTCTTCAATTGCGCCCTTGAGTTACATTTTCTAGTTGCGCTAACGATTTCAAATTTGCGCATCGCGCTAATTTTTGTTCCACTTGAGGGCTAACCAATAACCCTATCAGGAAAGATTATATGTATAGCCAATATAAAGTTTTACACATCGTCGAAGGTGGCTGCGGCACGGTGCTGCTGGGCTCTTCGGGTTTACCGTTGCAGAAAATTGAAGCAACCTTGAATGAAGAGGCGAGCAAGGGCTGGCAGGTCGTTTTTCAAGTGATCGAATCCAAGCGTTTCCTGTTGTTCTGGACACGCGAGGCGATGATTGTAACCCTGGGCAAGAACTAGGCTGTGCTGAAAAGTCTTTCTGTTAGACTTATTAATGCCTATCAAGAACGAGGCGGCTCGAAGCACTTTTTTGCGATTGAGTGCAATTTCGAGCCCACTTGTTCTGAATACACCAAGCAGTGCATCGGCAAGTTTGGCGCCATCAAGGGCTGGCGTCTTGGTCTGAAACGTATCGGCCGCTGCTGCGATCCCAACTGCTTGCACAAGATATCTGATCCAATTCCATAAGGTCTCTCGATGTTAACTAATGATGAACTCAACCACAGGGAAAATGCCCTCCGGGACGAGATAGCCGACTTGGCCAGTGACACCCGATCCGAGTTTTACCGGCGCCAGCGGGAAAACCTCAAAGATCCGGACACCTATGCCGTTCTCAACTGGTTCTTTGTCTGCGGGCTACATTACTTTTATCTCGGAAGGTGGGTTCGCGGCGCCTTTAACCTTGGGCTGCTTTTAATTGGTCTGGCCTTTATCGGCTCTTTTGGTATCCCAATCATTGTGCTGGTATTGATTATTGAGCTGCCTCAACTGTTTTTCAGCCAGCGGATCGTCAGACAGTATAATCTCGAGATCTCCGAAGCCATTCTGACCGATTTAAAGGCCTGACATTACTCGCCCCTAAAGTCGTTTGAGACCCCAAAAATATTGGTGTTTAAGCATAATAATTTATGGTAATTTCGCGGCTAAACAGGTGCATTCGTCGAGCCGTTCTGCAGTATCAAAAGCGCCTATAAAAAAACAATAAAAAATACGGTCTATAGGTCCACTTTATGAATTCTCTGGTTAATCCTGTCGAACTAGTCGACGGCTCTGTGCTGCTGCATCTGGATGATGGATGCGATCTCGATTTACCCAATTTGTGGTTGCGCGACAATTGCCCCTGTGACGATTGTCGAGTGCCGCAAACTCAGGAAAAACGCTTTATCCTGGCATCTGTTCCAGCCGATCTATCACCGAGCGATGTCACAGTTGACAGCCATAACCTGACGATTACCTGGCCCGACAGTCACCAGAGCCTGTATCCACTTGATACTCTGCGAGCCCTGATTCAGCCTGAAGTGAAACAGCGGCACTCCTGGCCCGAGAATTTTACCCCGCAGACGTTTAGCTGGGATTTATTCCTGCATGACAGCAGGGTTTTAATCGAGGCGCTGGAGGAGTTTATGCGCCACGGGGTTATTGTTATCACCGACGCGCCACAAAAACCTGAAACCCTAGAGTTGCTAGCGCCCGTAACGGGGCCCATTCGTGAGTTGCTGTTCGACCGCATTCACAATGTGTCGGTGGAGGGCCATGTTTACAATATTGCTCACACCTCGCTGGGGCTGCCACCACATAATGATTTTGCCAGCTACAGTTTCCCACCCTCGGTGCAGGCGTTACATATGCTGCACAATGAAGTGGCCGGCGGTGAATCGATCATTGTCGATGGCTGGGCAGTCGCTGATGATCTGCGCACAGATCACCCGGACTATTTTCAGAGCCTGTGTGACTTTGCGGTTCCTTTCCGTGAATTCGACGATAACAATGAGACCTATGCAGTTGAACCCATGATTCGATGCGACAGCGATGGCAAGGTTATTAATTTACGTTTTAGCAATCAGCTGATGCAGATGATCAACCCGCAGCAAAAAGGTATCAGAGAATTCTATCGCGCTTATCACGAGCTCTGTAACCGGGTTACTGACCCGAAATACAAGTCCACTTTTCGTCTGGAAGGCGGTCAGATTATCCTGGTTGCCGCGCACCGTGTTCTGCACGCCCGTGAAGCCTTTAGCCCGACGGGAAGACGGCACTTGCAAGATGCTTACTTTGAACTGGATAATCTGGTCAACAAGCTGGTCTGGCTAAAACGACAATAGAGCACTTACATAGAGCACTTACATAGAGCACTGACCCGAGAACTTACCAGAACATCGAACAGTACATCGAATAGGACATTACGCCCATGCCACAACAGGTCACTTTTACGGCCATGGATCACGCAACCCGTGATGACTATGATCTGGTATTTGCCCATGACGCTGAGAATATTGCCACCCAGGCAGGCAGGGTTGTTTCTTGGTTGCAGCAAATGGACGGCGATTCGCCCTATCAGATCAGTCGTCTTGATCACTGCCTGCAAACAGCCACCAGAGCGGAGTGCGATGGCGCCGATGAGGAGACTATAGTCTGCGCCCTGCTGCACGATATTGGTGATGTCATTGCACCGGCCAATCACTCTCAAGCTGCCGCTGCATTATTGCGTCCCTATGTCAGTGACAAGAACCACTGGATTGTGCTCAACCACGGGTTATTTCAGGGTTATTACTGGATGCATCACTACGACCAGGAGCGCAACATGCGCGACCAGCTGGCCGATCACCCGTATTATCAAGACTGCGTGGATTTTTGTGCCAACTGGGATCAGTGCTCGTTTGACCCGGCGTATCAGAATCAACCGCTGGCGCATTTTGTGCCGATGATTGAGCGAATTTTCGCTCGCACGCCCGGCACCTGTTTGTAGCGACATCCGACTGCCGGGTAATGCCTGACTACAGTTCCGGCTCCGGCGGGCGATTGCGCGCCGCTTCTTTTTCCGCTCGTTTCTCTGCGCGGCGACGTTCAGTCGCTTCTTGAGCGGCATTGCCTATATGTTCCTCACCACGCTGTTTGGCCAGTGAGATCTGCTTTTGACGCTCAGCAAAACGCTGTTTTTGCTCCGTGTCGAGAGTGCCAAAACAGTGGTGACAGGAGAGCCCTTCCTGATAGTGTTGGTGCTGCTTTTCCTGCTCAGTGATCGGCATACGGCACGCGTGGCACTGGTCGTATGAACCGCGTTTGAGATCATGATCCACTGCGACCCGGTTATCGAAGACAAAACATTCGCCATTCCACAGGGTCTGGTCCGCTGGCACTTCTTCAAGGTATTTTAAAATCCCGCCCTGCAGATGATAAACCTCTTCAAAGCCCTGCTCTTTCATGTATGCGGTGGATTTCTCACAGCGAATACCGCCGGTACAAAACATCGCCACTTTCTTGTTCTTTTGCGGGTCGAGATTGGCTTTTGCCCAAGCAGGAAATTCGCGAAAGGTTTTGGTCTTTGGATTAACGGCATTTTTGAAAGTGCCGATCTCAACTTCATAGTCATTGCGTGTATCAACCAGCACGACATCCGGGTCGCTGATCAGAGCATTCCAGTCCGCCGGCCTGACGTAGGTGCCCACAGACCTTTTCGGGTCGATACCCTCAACACCCATGGTCACAATCTCTTTTTTCAGCTTAACCTTGGTGCGGTAGAACGGAATTTCATCGTGATAGGACTCTTTGGTCTCAATGCCTTCAAGACCGGGCTGCTGGGCCAACCACTCAAGCAAGCGATCAATGCCCTCACGCGTGCCGGAAACAGTGCCATTAATCCCCTCATGGGCCAGCAACAGAGTGCCAAAAACATTGTTTTCGGTCATGGTTTTCAATAGAGGACTGCGCAGCGCGGCATAATTGGCCAAGGTTACAAACTTATACAGTGCACAGGAGATATACTGCTCGGACATACTGGAGGCCTATCAAATACGGTTTACGAATAACATGTGTCGCCGAGAGGATTTTCAGCGCCGGGCATTATAGCAAATACCGCCAACAAAACAGACCAGCAAACTACTCTGCTCCTGACCCCCCTGTTCCTAACCCCCCCCTGCCCCTAACCCTCTGTTCCCAACCCCACTGCTCCCAACCATCGCATAAAGTGACCAGCCGAACTATTTAGGCTAGAGCCGAGTCCTCAAATCCAAGATAATTTAGCGCTAAAAGCAGGCCGTTCATCAAAAAAACTATAAGAGAGTGCTATGCGTACGCCGAATGATGTTTCTCGCAACCGACCATTAACCCGCTTCATTCCATCCGTGGCTCTGGCCACCATTGCCTTAGTGAGCCTGTTAAGTGGCTGCGGTGGCGGCGGTTCCGACTCAAATTCCGGCTCGGCACAGACTGTTGACACCAGGCCGCCTGTGATTACTGTTACCGGTTCGAGTAGTGTTGATCACACTCAGGGAGAAACCTACATTGATGAAGGCGCGAGCGCCGTGGATGCTGTCGATGGATTTGTCGATGTCAGCACCTCAGGAACAGTGGGTGACGCTGTCGGCACTTACACGATAACGTATACCGCCACTGACAATGCCGGAAACGCCGTTAGCGCAACCCGTACCGTCACCGTTGTAGCAAACAGTAGTGGCAATTCCGGTGGCTACGCAAGCGGCCAGGCGATTGACTCCAACAAATGGTTTCACCAGACTCGTCTACCCAATGGCAACTCCTGGTATAACGGTGAGGTCCAGCACTACACAGATCGTACCGCAAACGCCTATGTCAGTGACGGCACCTTGAAAATAGTCGCCAAAAAAGAGAGTTACACCGATCAGGGTGTGACCAAGCAATACACCTCGGCACGACTCAATTCTAAATACGCGTTTACCTATGGCCGTGTTGAAGTGCGCGCCAAATTGCCTGAGGGCCCAGGGACCTGGCCCGCGATCTGGATGCTCGGTAAAAATATTACCGAACCCGGCGCTTATTGGCAGACTCAGGGTTTTGGTACAACCGGCTGGCCCGCCTGCGGTGAAGTCGACATTATGGAACACTGGGGCAACAATCAGAACTATGTCTCCAGCGCGCTGCATACTCCTTCCAGCTCCGGTGGCACAGTCAATGTTGGCGGCCAGTACATTGGCACAGTTTCTTCAGAATTCCATGTCTACACACTGGACTGGAACGCTGACCAAATGATTTTTAGCGTTGATGGTAATGAGCACTACCGGTACGCGCCAAACAGTAAAAACTCATCGACCTGGCCATTTGATGCCGATCAATACCTGCTGCTAAATTTTGCCGTCGAAGGCAATGCTTTCTTTACTGAGGACGTAATGGAAGTCGATTACGTAAGAGTCTACGCGCCAGAGGCCAACACCAATGATCAACCGGTCTGGGCGGATGAATTTAACTAGGAGAATGTCACTGGAGGCGTGTAACCATTGCCAGGTAACGGGTGTGGACTGGTAATTTAAAGCCCAAGCGACTGGTTGATATGGTTCAGCGCTTGCAGAGGGCTGGCAGCCTGAGTGATCGGGCGGCCAATCACCAAATAATCACTGCCCAGCCGCATTGCATCACTGGGCGTTACAATTCGGCGTTGATCATCGGCAGCGCTGTCTGCGGGCCGAATCCCCGGCGTCACCAGCTGAAACTCACTGCCCAGTGCCGATTTTAACGCGCTCGCTTCCTGGGCCGAGCAGACCACACCATGCAAACCGCAACTCTGGGTCAACTGCGCAAGATGCAGCACCTGCTCACTTGGACTGCGCTGAATACCAATCTCGAGCAGATCAGATGCATCCATGCTGGTAAGCACCGTCACGCCAATCAGCAGCATCTCGCTGCGCTGCTTTTCCAGTGCTTCGCGGGCGGCACTCATCATACGGCTGCCGCCGGATGCATGAACATTGGTCATCCACACACCCAGATCTGCTGCTGCACTAACTGCCTTGGCGGCTGTGTTGGGGATATCGTGAAATTTGAGATCGAGAAAAACATCAAAACCGCGATCGACTAGCCCTTTCACCAGCTCCGGACCCGCCGCAGTAAATAGCTCCTTGCCAACTTTGAGCCGGCACTGACCGGGTTCAAGCTGCTCCGCTAGCGCTAACGCGGCATTCTGACTATCAAAATCGAGGGCGACAATTACCGGGGCAGCAAAACTCATCAGCGGATCAATCCTTTTTCGCGGCGCGCAGGAGTTTGCGCCGGTAGTATGTTATCAGTACTGAACTCGCCAAAAGACCGAGCAGGCAGCCTACGGCCAGGAAGATTAACAACCACAAACCAAGGCTCACACTGACACTCTGAAAGAGCACAAAATTAACGCTAATCTGCTGGCTGTTTTCCAGGGCAAAAAATGCGCCCACAGCGGCGATCGCCAATAGCAGTAAAAATTTTAGCAATGTCCACAGCGCGCTCACTGATCTCTCCTTACTGATTTAGTTTCGCCACAGATCATGCGAACGAAACGGGGTTGTCTCAGCATTGTACTCTGTGCTCTGCACAGCGCAAAAAAGACGCCAAAAAATAGACAAAAAAATGCGCCGCGGGCAGAACCGGCGGCGCATTTTACTATTCATTGCTAGCTTACTTCTTTGAACCGAAACGCTTGTTAAAGCGATCAATTCGTCCACCGGTATCAACCACTTTTTGCTTACCCGTGTAAAACGGATGGCAGGCTGAACAGACGTCGAGGTAAAGGCCCTCGGAACGGGTTGAACCGACACTGAAAACGTTACCGCAACTGCAGGTCGCTTTTAATTCGCTATAGGCTGGGTGAATCTCTGCTTTCATCATATACTCCAATTCGCATGCCGCCACCCTATCAATGAACTGGTAGAATGCCCGTCCAGATAGACAACTAAACACCTGGTGGAACAGTCCAACTCACGTATGGCACGGCAGGCCATTTCTAAAGAGCGCGGATTCTAGCAGAAATAAACCCGGTTACAAAAGGAATTCTCAACTTTTATTATGGCGGATTTAAAGCCCTTGGCCAGCATCTCAAAGCCCCTGATTGTTCGCGTCGCGGTTCTCTCTCCACTGCGCCGCAGCTTTGACTATCTGTTGCCCGATGAACTCGCCAAATCACCCCCACAACCCGGCTGTCGGGTCAGCGTGCCGTTTGGCAGACGCACGGTTATCGGCCTGGTAATTGAGCTCGCCGAAAGCAGTGACTTTGACCTCGATAAACTTAAACCGGTCGATGCAATCGTCGATGCTGATCCATTGCTGCCAAAATCTCTGTTCAAACTGTTTAACTGGGCTGCCAATTACTATCATCACCCAATCGGTGACGCCCTGTTTACCGCATTACCGGTGCTGTTGCGCACGGGACGGCCACTTCCGGAACCCAGATTAACCCGGCTCTGGCAGGCAACAAAAACAGGGATAGAAAACGGCCACGAGCTATTGCGGGGCGCCAAACAGCGCGCACTGCTCGATGAGCTGGCGGCCGATCCCCTGAGAATTGAAAACGATCTTCTCAAACGCTACAGTCGCGCGACGCTAAACAGCTTGCTTGAGAAACAGGTCGCCGAAATAGTCTGCATCGGGCCGCAAGAGATTGATGTCGAAAATCTACTCCGCCAGCCGCCGCTAACGCTCAATCCGTCGCAACAGCAAGCGATGGATGCGATCGATTGCTATGGTTTCAACAGCTGGCTGCTCGACGGCGTGACTGGCAGCGGCAAAACCGAAATTTATCTACAGTGCATCGAAAAAATTATCCGCTACGGGCGCCAGGCACTGGTGCTGATTCCTGAGATCAGTCTTACACCACAGACTGAAAAACGCTTTCGCGATCGCTTTAATGTACCGCTGGTGATGCTCCATTCAGGCTTGACCGATCAGGAACGTCTCGAGTCCTGGGCACAAGCCGCAAGAGGCGAGGCAGCCATTGTGCTCGGCACACGTTCAGCCGTCTTTACACCGCTAAAGCGGCCGGGAATTATTATTCTCGACGAGGAACACGACCAATCCTACAAACAGCAAGATGGTTTTCGTTATTCGGCTCGGGATCTGGCGGTAATTCGCGCCAAACAGGAAACAATCCCGATCATCCTTGGCTCGGCGACGCCCTCGCTGGAATCTCTGAACAATTGCGCCACTGGGCGCTATCGCCACTTGCTGCTGAGAGCCCGTGCAGGCGAGGCAGTTCAGCCCCACTGGCGCATGGTCGACCTGCGCGCTGAGCAAGTGGAGTGCGGCATTGCCACATCTACCCTCAGCGCGATTCGCGAAGCCGTTGCCCAGAATCAGCAGGTGTTGGTATTTCTCAATCGTCGCGGTTTTGCCCCGGCAATGTTGTGCCACGACTGCGGCTTTGCTGTCGACTGTCCCAACTGCGATACCCGACTGACCGTACACCGCCGCCACCAGCGCTTGCTCTGCCATCACTGCAACTATTCGCGACGTCTGCCGCAGTGCTGCCCGAACTGTCAAAGCCAGCGTATGGTTGCGGCCGGCGACGGCACTGAACGCAGCGAGGGATTTTTACAAAGCTGTTTCCCCGACACACCGGTGCTGAGAATCGATCGCGATACCACGCGCAAAAAAAATGCTATGCAACAAATGTTTGACGCCGTCGACAGTGGCGAGCCCTGTGTTCTTATTGGCACGCAGATGTTGGCCAAGGGTCACCATTTCGCCAACATCAGCCTGGTAGCAGTTCTGGATGCCGACAGCGGACTGTTCAGTGCGGACTTCCGTGCCCATGAGCGCCTTGGACAGTTATTGGTTCAGGTAGCCGGGCGCAGCGGGCGCGGAAAAATTGCCGGTAGCGTGATACTGCAGACCCACCAACCTGATCATCCACTGCTGGACGTGTTGATAAAACAGGGCTATAGCCATTTCGCCAATCTTCTCAGCGAGCAACGTCAACTGCTGCAATTGCCACCCTTCAGCCAATTGACACTGATTCGCGCCGACGCCGACAGACCAGATAGCGCCGAGGCATTTTTGCAACAGGCGCGACAGATCGCCGAATCGATTATTTCGCCCTCGCCATCACTGAGCTACCTCGGGCCGCTACCGGCACTGATGGAGCGACGCAATTCACGCTACCGTTATCTGCTGCAAATCAGCGGTGAGCGACGCAGTGATCTAAATTACCTGCTGTCTCACTTGGTGCTGCAACTGGAGAAGTTGCCCGCGGCGCGGCAGGTGCGTTGGGGCATCGATGTCGACCCCCAGGAACTTTGATAAGACCAGTTTGGACGGCACTTTTTCCGCGTTCTGGTGTTTGCCTAACAGCCTCCTGATCCCCTACAATCGCCGCTCAGTTCAGGAGCTTTAACCATGTCGCGAGATTACGCCAACAGAAATTCCAGTCGAGCAAAGCAGCAGCCGACGAAACGCAGCTCGCCGCTGCCAGCGTTTTTTTGCGGAACGGTTTTTGGCGTTGTGATCAGCAGTATTCTGCCCGGACTGATGGATAAGTCGCCTTCGACCAGTGCCAAAATTGAAAATGTTAGTGAAACGGTTAAGGCTGAAGCATCTGAGCTCAAATTCGATTTTTATACGCTGCTTAAAAATACCGAAATCATTGTTCCCAACAATCAATCTGCCGATGCGGATGATCAGGAGCCTGAGGAGAATTTCACCTATCTGCTGCAGGCGGGCTCATTCAAACTCGCCGCCGATGCCGAAGCCCTCAGGGTCAAGTTGCTGCTGCTCAACTTAACTGCCAAGGTTGAAACAGTCGGACTGGGTAGTGGTGAGAAATGGCATCGTGTTCTGGTTGGCCCGTTTACCGATGCATCGAGCATGGCCTATGCACGCACTAAACTGTCAGAGAATGCGATCGATAGTCTGCTGTTAAAGCGCAAATTATAATGCGTACAAAAAGACACGATTAAAGATAGGCGTCATATTCAAGCAGCGTGACACGGCTATCAAACTCGGCTTTTTCCATATGCTTGCTCTGAGCATACAAAGCCTGGAACTCTTGACCTAAATAGTCGCCGATAAATGTCGACTGCTCAAATATCGGCAGCGCATCATTCCAGAAACAGGGCAACTGCTGTTCGGCTGGCAACTCCATGTCAGAGGCATCGCCGACAATATCCGCGGGCGGTGTCAGTTTGTTTTCAATGCCATACAGAGCACCCGCAAGCATCGCGGCAACGGTCAGATAGACATTCGCATCCGCTCCGGCGACACGGTGCTCAACCCGCATAGCGTGCCCTTCACCCGCGGGAATACGCAGTGCTGTGGTACGATTTTCATAGCCCCAAGTCGGCGAGGTCGGCGCAAAACAACCCGGCACCAGACGTCGATAAGAATTGATATTCGGCGCAAAAATAGCCACACAGTCGACCATAACTTCCAGACAACCGGCAACCGCATGGCGTAACAGCTCGCTGCCCTCAGCCGTGCCATTATCAAAAACATTGTTGCCATTGCTGTCCTTGAGACTGAAGTGAATATGCATACCGTTGCCAACGCCCTCGGCAAATGGTTTGGCCATAAAAGTAGCCATTTTGCCTTTCTGATAGGCAACACTGCGAATCACTCGTCGCAACATACTGGCCTGGTCACAGGCGCGCAGCGCGCAGTCCTGATGATGCAGGTTGATCTCACACTGAGACGCGCCAAACTCGCTGATCAACGTATCGACGGGCAGATTCTGCTCGCTGGCGGCACTATTGATCGCATCCATAATTGGTGCCATCTCACGCATCGCATCAATGCTGTAGGTTTCACCCCCAAGAGCAGGCGAGCCGTCGAGCGAGCGCTGTGTGTGCTTGGGCCGACCAAATTGATCGCGGTCAATTTCAAATAGATGGAATTCCATCTCGCTCGCCACCACCGGGGTCAGACCCAGTTTTTTATAGCGTTCGAGAACCTGCTGTAATACCACACGCGGGTCGGCGGGATAATCGCTCTCGCCATCGGGACTCAGCATAGACACAATAATCTGTGCAGTGGGCCGCTCAGCCCAGGGCACCATAGCCAGGGTTTCCGGGTGCGGCACACAGATGCCATCAGTATCGCCCGTTTCGGCGACCAACTGTTCGACATCGCGACCCCAGGTATCCAGTGAACAGGTGCTCTGGGGCATCTTGTAGCCACCTTCGAAGAGCTTATAAATCTGCTCGCACGGCAGCCATTTTCCGCGATGAATCCCATTCAGATCATGAAGAATGACTTCAAACATTTCTACTTCTGGATGGTCCTGTAAAAAGGCGTCCAGCAATTTAGTGGATCTCATAGTGCTCTCTTGTTCTTTAAGGCCGGAGCTTTACACTTGTGGCGCTGAGTAGCAATACCCTTTATGGGCGGGTTGCTTGTCGCTTACGTCATATTATAAAAAAAAATCAGCCCTCCGCCAGGTCACCCAGCGCCTCTTTCAATGGCTGCAAGTGGGCTTCAAAGTGTTTCCAATAGGCCACCGCAGAAGCATAAATTGGCTGCCGTACCTGCTCGGAGCTCGCAGTATTCACCGCGCGCTCGGTTTCATGGAAGCGGAGGCACTGCTGCTCCATCGGCACCTGACAGTAATCCAGCAACGACCTGACATTTGCCTCCAGATCAGCGACCACGGCTTCATAGTTGACCGAATAAATTTTCTCTGCAAACACCTGCTGCCAGTGGCACATAAGACGGTGATAGTCACGATAATAGCGGCCCAGATCGACCAGGTCATAGGTAAAGTTCTGACCCTCGGCCCAGAGCTGTTTAAAGCAGCCAAAACAGTTATCGATCGGGTTGCGCACGGTATTGACAATTTTCGCATTCGGCATGGCCAACAAAATCAGTCCAATATAGAGAAAATTATTCGGCAGCTTATCGATAAAAAATGGTGCATCGGTCTGACGATGACGCTTGGCGCGCCGCAAAAACTCTGTTCCCAGCTCCTGCCACTGCTCAGCCGTTAGCTCAGTGGCGCCCACAGGATACGGTTGTGAAGCCATTGCCCGCGGCGGACGATGCAACTGATTGGCGAGCCACGGAATATAGGGCAACTCTCTGGTCCCCTCAACCTGCGAGTGCGACGCCAGTATCTGCTCTTGTAACGTCGAACCAGAGCGCGGCAGACCAAGAACAAAGATCGGTGCATTATCGGCGCAGCCAGCACCCGCGTTGGCGGCGATAAACTCGGCACTAAAGGTGGCGATAATACTGTCTACCAGACGACTGAATTTATCCGCATCCCATTTCACCAAGCTCTTCTGAACGGCATTGCCCGCCGCGTAACAGGCGAAGGCATTGTCCCATTGCTTGCGGTGTTCAAAGGCCTTGCCAAGAGCATAGTTAAACTGCACCCTCGCCTTGTCGCTGAGGCTGTTATCGTCACTGTTGCTGGTGTTGGTGTTGGTGTTGGTGTTGGCTTGGATAATGGAAGCCCTATCCAGAATAGTCTGCATACGCTCCACCTCATCATCACCAAATCGATAGGTCTTGAGATTAGACAGCGACCAGGCGGCCTCGGCAAAGTAGGGATCTAGCTGCAGGCACTGCCGATAGGCATCAATCGCCTGTTGTTGATGCCCCAGCGTCTTCAGTGCCGTGGCTTTTTGCGACAGCGCGGCAACATAGTCCGGGCGCCGTGCCAGCACCAGATCATACTGCTGCAGGGCCTCATCAAAACGATTGTCTTTGCTGTAAATCGCGCCGAGCATCATATGCCCATCACTCGGATCGGTGTCGATTTTCATGGCCTGCTGAGCCGCCTCTTCCGCCTCCAACATCTGGTCTTGACGCGATAGTGAGGCAGCCAGCTTTAACCACCATTTCGGTCGTTCAGGCATTTTGCGAATCAGTGCCCTCGCCATCTCTTCTGCCCAGCGTGCACGGTCTGTCTCAAGCGCGCGATCGATCAAGAGCTCTTTGGCGCCAACATTTTCCGGATCGCTGTTGAGGACCTCAAGACAGAGCTTTTCTGCACCGGCAGCATCGCCGGCCTTGGTCAACTGAAAAGCCTCCTGAACCTGTGCCTTGAGTGCGGCATGGTTTTTATTGATCACTTCAATTTCGGCAGACTGGCGGGTTTTGCCCAGCTGCTCAAGCACAGTTTGCAGCAACTTGGCCGGCGCTTTTAAACGTGGATCAAGCCGCAATGCTTTGCGCAGCGACTGCTCGGCACTCTCGAGTTCGCCGAGTCCGTGCTGAAGCTTGCCGAGATCGGCCCAGGTGTGGGCAAAATCCGGCGCGATCTCAAGCACTTGATTAAAGGCTGCCGCCGCCGCTGCCATCTCACCGCGGCGCTCGAGCAGCTGACCGCGCAGACGCAGGGTATTGACCTCGCGGGGATTGATCGCCAGCAGCGACGCACAGATTGTCTCGCAACGGTCTAAATCTCCGCTGCGCAATGCAGACAAAGCCTGAAAGAACTGTTGTTGAGGGTCCATACTATGTTCCGGATAGCCTGTATCAAACGTGCATCAAAAAGCCGTTTGGTCGTTTATTTTTGTACAAAAAAAAGAGCCGACAGTATAACCAAATAATGTCGGCTCTTTTTGTTTGCGCTGCAGCTGGATTAGCTTAGAACGTCCAGCCTATATCAACACCCATACGGCGTGGCTCAGAGAAGCCAAAGTAGTGCGGTGCAATATTAGCTTCACCCCCGGCAACACCTTTGTAGTAGAACTCATCGGTGATGTTGTTAACCCAAAAGGTGATCGACCACTGATCCGAGCTGTCGTAACCAACACGCAGGTTGCTGGTGGTAAATCCATCCAGCTTTAACGGGTCATTAGAGAACACGCCAAAACCCGGGCTTGAACCCTGATGGAAAGTCTCCAGGGACACCGCCAGATCACCGCCCTGCATGGGCACAGTGTAAGTGGCAACCAGTGCACCACTGAACTCGATAGTGCCTGGAATCTGCGCACCTTTACAATCCGCTGGATCACAGAAGTCTGACGACGGATCGGTCAGCTCAGTATCGGCCCATGCCAAGCCCAGATAGATATCCAGGTTGTCGGTGGGCAACACACGGATATCCAGCTCAGCACCGCTACCTTCGGCATCACCGACATTGTCGACACTATAGCGCGAGCCAACGTAATAACCGGATTGCATACCGTCAAATGAATAGCTGTAGAGACTGGCATTGACCTGCAACTGGTCTTCCCAGAAACGGCCCTTGAGACCCAGCTCCAAGCTGGTGACTTCTTCTTTTTCAAAGCTTTCTGGCACAGCACCCAGATCCAGCGCATCGGCGCCATCCATGTCCTCGTCAGTCACAGAGTCCGGGAACACCAGGAAGAAGGTATTGAAACCACCCGCCTTGTAACCAGTTGAATAGCTGCCGTAGACCGAGACATCATCATTTAACTGATAATTGGCCGCCAGTCGCAGGGAGGTGTTGCTCCAGCTATCACTGCCGCGGACATAATCCGAAGAGTAGAACGGGAACGAGTACCAGTAGTAGTTACGCTCATCGCCACCAAACTTCTGACCAAAGTCGCGATTATCTTGGGTGTAGCGCGCACCCAGCGTGAAGTCGAGTTGTTCGCTGACGTGCCAGGTGGCGTCGCCATAGATACCCCAACCATCGTATTCGGCATCGATATCGACCGAGTCATTGCGCGTGCCGATACCTGGACCGTAGTCGGCATAACCGCTGTATGTATAGTAAGAGGAGCAATCGGTAACTTCGGATTCAAAGTATGCTGGATCAAAATCGAGCCCCTCTTCCTCAGCATAAATAGCCGCGTAGTAAATACCCAGTGATGAACACATAGTGTCTTCATCAAATGTCTGGTTAAAACGTGTCTGCAGATCTTCCTTGTACCAGGAGGCGCCGACAAACCAGCTTACTGCATCAGTTTCTTTGTTAAGACGAAACTCCTGGCTGTAGTAGGTCTGCTCTTGAATCTGGTTGTAGTTAAAGATCGCCTGATCGCCGCCATCAAAATCTTCAAAGTAGTAATAATTATGACCGCGCGCACCAGTGATCGAGGTCAGCGTGTAATCATTGCCGAGATCAACCTCAACATTGAGGCTAACACCCCAGACTTCGCCTTCGTCGATCAACTTGTCTGAGTCAACTTCTGAAGTAAAGCTGCGCTTATCGAGACCAAAATCGTAATAGGCAAAACCGACATTGTCGGGATCAAACGCCGTATACAGGGTTGGAGACCCTTCGCGATCTTCATACTCAGCGACAAAATCGGCACTGATATTGTCCGCCTGATAGGCAAGCGACAAGCGCAGAGCAGAGTTGTCAGTGCTGCCGACCTGCTTGCCGTCATTGACATTGGTCACCCATCCATCCTGCTCTTGATGATAAACCGCCACGCGTCCGGTCAGCTGATCACTAATCGGCAGGTTGATAACGCCGGTTAATTCGCCGTAGCCATCTTCACCGAGACCGACTTCCAGCGAACCGCCGCCATCGGCATTAGGCTTGGCCGATGTAATTGAGAACGCGCCGGCTGACGCATTGCGGCCGAACAAGGTGCCCTGGGGACCCTTGACCACTTCGACCATCTCAATATCGAAGAAGCTCGACAGCGCACCACCTGTGCGACCGAGATAAATACCGTTCTGATAGACGCCAATAGAGGGTTCAGCGCCAACACCAAAGTCATTGGTGCTAATGCCGCGAACATTAATTGAATCGAGGAAAGAGTCATCCGTGTCACCCGAGACGCCTGGTGTCAACAACACCAGTTCTTTGGCGTCGGAGATCTGCGCCTTTTCGATAAAGTTACCGGTGAAGGCCGAAACCGAAGCAGGAACATCCTGCAGCGACTGTTCGCGCTTTTGCGTGGTGACAATCACTTCTTCAATCTGTGCCGCAGAGAGCTGGCCAGCGCCAAAAGTGGCCGCTGCTACAGCCGCTGAAATCAAGGTTTTTCTAACAATCTGGTTGGACATTATTTTTTCCCCAATCAACAAAACAGTCTACGTCAAAACGTCAATAGACAACCCCAAACAAAACACCAAACAATCTTTCTATGAAGGCTTTTAATGCATCAGTAGAGCTATGCTGGCGCCAATCGAACTGAAACAAGTTTATAGTGTGAAATCCCCGCTAACCAGATTTTTTTAATCGATTTTCCGCATTTGTTGTCCGAACGCCCTAAACAGAGCCACTGAAAGCGGGTTGCTCTGATAGAGCCACTCAGGGTGCCACTGCACTCCTACCACCCAGTTGCTGTGATCAATTTTGCTCACCGCTTCGATCAGACCATCATCAGCCGTAGCTTCAACTTTCAGACCATCGGCAAGACGATCAATACCCTGCCCGTGGAGTGAATTTACCTGATACTTGCTGTCTCCAGTAAGCTGCGCAAACAAGCCATGGTCGGGGAAATTCACATTGTGACGAGGAGCATATTGCCCCTGCCGATCCAATTGCTTGTCCTCACGGTGATCCTGAAACCCGGGAACATTATGCACCTCCGCATGTAATGAGCCGCCAAGGGCAACATTGAGCTCCTGAAAACCTCTGCAAACAGCCAGTATTGGCACGGATTGTTCAACGCAGGCGCGAATCAGCTGCAGGGTTAAGCTGTCTCGCTGACGATCTTCCATGGTGCCGGGCTTCGGCGCCGGGCCATTATAATTATCAGGATGAACATTGGACGGACTCCCGGTCAGAAACAGCCCGTCTATACGCTCGACAATTTCATCCATGCCATAAAGTGTCGACAGATCAATAAGATCAACGCTACCACCAAACGCCGGCAACCCTATTGGCATGGCACCGGCGCCATGAGCAACGGCATTGATGTATTTTTCACCAATACCCTGAAAACTGTGCAATCCATTCTGGATAACGTCGCAGGGAATCCCCACCAGTGGCAATTTTTTACTCAATGTATGTCTCCTTTAACCAGGTGCGAGCGGTAATTGCCCACCCCTTTGGGTACATGACCCGATAATTTTTCTATGCTCAGATACTGTTCCATAAGCGCCCCCTGCAAAATACCCTCTTGGGGTGAACTTTAACCACACGGCAAGCACTACTATCATGAACAAAACCCGAACCACAGCGCAACTGCAACAGATCGACGCACAGCGACATCTGCACCCCTTTACCGACTTTAATGACTACGCGGCAAAGCCTGGGCGGATGATTGAGCGCGCCGAACATATCTATATCTATGATACCGACAAAAATCAGATATTAGATGGTATGTCCGGACTCTGGTGCTGCAGCCTCGGTTACAGCCAACCGGCTATCGCCGATGCCGTCAGCCGCCAGTTTCAGCAGCTGCCCTACTACAACAATTTCTTCCAGTGCAGCAATGTGCCCGCTGTTGAGTTGGCCGAGCGCTTAGTGGATATGGCGCCGGATAATTTTACCCATGTGTTCTTCACCAACTCGGGCTCCGAAGCCAACGACACCAACATTCGCCTGGTTCGTCGCTACTGGGACCTGCAGGACAAACCCAACAAGCGGATTATTCTGTCACGCAAAAACGGCTATCACGGCAGTACTATCGCCTCGGCTAGCCTCGGTGGTTTTGACTTCGTTCACAAGCAGTTTGAGACACTGCCTTACGTTGAGCACATCGTCGATCCAAACTGGTTTGTTAATGGTGGCGATCTCAGTCCCGAGGAATTTGGCCTGCAGGCAGCACGCGCGCTCGAGCAAAAAATTGATGAACTGGGTGAGGACAATATCGCTGCGTTTATCGCCGAACCCGTTCAGGGTGCCGGCGGTGTAATTGTGCCACCCGACAGTTACTGGCCAGAGGTCGCACGTATTTTAAAAGCCCGGGATATTCTGTTTATCAGCGACGAGGTAATCTGTGGATTTGGTCGCACCGGTCAACTGTTTGGCTGCGAAACATTCGGCACTGAGCCTGATCTCATCACTTTTGCCAAAGCAGTCACTAATGGGTTTCAGCCTCTCGGCGGCGTACTTGTCAGCGATAAAGTCGCCAGTGTGATCACAGCCAAAGGCGGTGAATTTGGCCACGGCTTTACCTACTCAGGGCACCCAATCGCCTGTGCTGCCGCCATGGCAACACTCGATATTATGGAAAGCGAAAATATCATTGAGCGAGTGCGCAACGACGCTGCACCTTATTTGCAAAAACGCTGGGCCGAACTCGGTGAACACCCAATAGTGGGTCATACCCGCGGCCTGGGAATGTTTGCCTCAATGGAACTGGTGCGCGACAAACAGACCCGTGAGCGGCTGGCACCAGATCAGGTTTCAGGCGGCATCTGCCGCGACCTGTCGATCAGAAATGGGCTGGTGATGCGCGCCGTGGGCGACTCAATGATTATCGCGCCACCGCTGATCTGCAGCCATGAGGAAATTGACCTGCTCATTGAGCGAGCAAAAAAAGCACTGGACCAGACTGCCGAACATTTTTCCGTCTAATCCCGCTTCCAAGAAGCAGTCTAAAAACGACGTTTATCAAGACCCAAAATTGCGTTAACAACGCAAAAAAAAACGGCCAGTTCTTACACTGGCCGTTTTTTTTGGTCTCGGGTCGAGCTTATTTCTGTGTGGCAATCCACTCTGTGACCGACTCTTTTAATATTTCCAGTGGCATCGCGCCATTCATAAGAATCATTTCATGGAACTGACGCAGATCAAAGTTATCACCCAGCTCAACCTCGGCTAGGCCACGCAGATCCAACAGCGCCAGCTGGCCAACCTTGTACGCTGTCGCCTGACCCGGCCACACCACATAACGCTCAATCTCGCGGGTCACCTCAGCTTCAGTCATGCCGGTTTTTTCCAGCATGTAGGTGATCGCCTGTTCGCGACTCCACTGCTTGGCATGCATGCCTGTATCGACAACCAGGCGCACAGCGCGAAACATCTCAGCTTGAAGTCGACCGAGATCGCCGAGCGGATCATCGGCATAGATATTCATATCTGTCACCACCATGCGCTCAGAGTAAAGCGCCCAGCCCTCGGTGTAGGCTGTGAACGGGCTTAGCTTGCGCAGCAACGGTACACCTTCGATCAGCTGTGATGCGGAGATCTGGAAATGGTGCCCTGGCGCGCCCTCGTGAAACATCAGTGTTGGCAGCGTCCAGCGTGGGTTGTCAGTGGTATTTTTCTGATTGATATAAAAACGTCCCGGCAGCGAACCATCCAGTGCCGGAGACATATAATAACCACCGGGTGAAGAGTCCTGTGCATATTCGGGAACCCGCAAAATTTCCAACGGCTGCGGCGGGATGGTTATAAAATAGTCACCGATGTTTGCCATCAGTTGATCATTGACTTGATTGAGGTAGGCAATCTGCTCGATACGACCTTCATCTGTATTGGCAAAATTGTGCTCAGGCATTTGCATCAAATATTGAACACGCTCGACAAAGCTACCTTTGCTATAACCCTGGGCAACCAGAATCGCCTCCATTTCCGACTCGATACGCGCCACCTCGTCGAGGCCGGTCTGATGAATCTGTTCAGCGCTGAGTGTCGTTGTGGTGTTGGATTGCAGCGCATCGATATAGATTTGCTGGCCATTCGGGAGTCGCCAGATACCAGCATCGTGATTGGCCGATAACTGCAGTTCCTCGAACAGGCTAATCATGTCTTGATAGCCGGGAATAATTTCCTCGGCGACCAGCGCAGTGGCATCGGCGACCAGTTCTGCTTTGCGCTCGGCATCGATATCATCAAGCTTATCCAGCGATGACTGCAGCGATGTCACCAGTGGATTGTTAGCGACTGGATTATCCGAAAATGAACGCATACCGACTAATGCTTTATCGAGAATAAAATCTGGCGCCACAACGCCGTTGTCGCGGTCATCCAAAACACGCACTTTCACCTCGTCGATAACACGACCAAACTCTTTTAGCCGGGCGAGATAATTAACCGCGGCTTGCTCATTCGCAATCCGGTGCTGATCAGTCAGAAATTGCGGCATATTAACCATCACGCCGGAAATCTGATTGACCCGATAGCCAGAATATTTGTGCTCAGCAGAGCGCAAAATATTATCGAAAAACCAGGCGGTTATTTTCCAGCTCAGCAGCTCCTGACCTTCAAGCCCCTCAGGACCGTAGTTATCCAGCCCCTCGCGAGCCTCACGCAAAAACGCCAGCGCCTGATCCTCTGATTCGGCAGTGTAGGAGTCGAGTTTATCGCTGTGGAAATCAAGGACAGTGTTATCGACAAGTCCCAGCGAAGTGATCATCTCCGGAGAGTCGAGGACCATCTGAATCGAGACTTTGTTAACGTAGTTATTGAGCCCAACCGGCAGTGCCCAAAACCACAAATAGGCGGCCAGACCACCAACCAATACGACAGAAAAAAGATACTTCAGCGCCTTCAAAACCCACTTCACAGCAACATCCCCTCGAAACATTTAAATGATTATCTCACCCGCCAAGCATACTGAGGAAAACTCAAATAGCCTGGCGGGTAAGGTTATGGGCGCGTATTCTAGCGATCAATTCCGGTGCTGACTAGTCGACGACAACCAGTTTCGGGGCCGGAAAGCCATTAAAATCACAGGCGCAGGATGAGCTGTAAGCACCAAGGTTGGGGAAAAATACTAAATCCTCAGCCTGCATATTATTGGGCAGATAATGACTGCCCAAGACATCGATAGAATCACAGGTAGGCCCCGCCAGAGCCCAGAGCTCGGCAGCCCCGGTGCGCTCACTGACCAGTTTCAACGGAAACCCCTGCACCAGTTCCATCAATCCACCGTAATAACCTGTATCCAGGTACAACCAGCGCGCCTGATCACGACTCGCTGTGCCAACCACCTGAGATACCAGGCAAGCGGCCGACCCGACAAAATACCGACCGGGTTCAGCCATCACCTGAATCGACTCAGGCAGTGACGCCAGCTCCGCACTGATCGCCAGACTGATCTCTTCGATAGTTGGCTCGGTCCCGGTAAATTGTATCGGGTAGCCGCCACCAAGATTGAGCAATTGAGGAGTGAAACCATTGCCAGTCAGCTTTTCAAAAATGGCCTTGGCCGATTTGATACCCTCAACCCAGTTCTCGGTGTTACAGCACTGCGAACCGACATGAAAGGTCACGCCGCAGAGATCCACCTGTAGCTCTTTAGCTGCGGCAATAATCGTGTCAACAACTGCCGGGCTGGCACCAAATTTTCCTGCCAGCGGCCAGCTTGAGCCCTCATTGCTTACTTCAATACGGATGTACAGTTTTGCCTGCGGGACAATGGCGGCAATTTTTTGCAGCTCGTCAACGCTATCCAGGGAGTACCACTGCACACCTTTGGCCGCTGCATATTTGAGCGCAGTCGGAGATTTAATCGGATTGGAATAAAACACGTCGCGCGCGCGAACACCCAGTTTCAGCAGCGCATCGAGTTCCGCTGAAGAGGCAATTTCAAACTCTGCACCCTCCTCAAAGAAGACCTTTAAAATCGCTGCATCAGAATTGGCTTTCACCGCAAAGTGAGGCCTTACCCGCGGCATTGCCCGAATAAACCGGCGCGCATTGTCGCGCAAACGCTGCTCGGAAAGAACCAGCAGTGGGCCACTGTAATCGACCGCTTGCGCGGCAGCAAAAGCCACCTGACGGCGCACATCCTCTTCGACCAGAAGACGCGACGCATCATTAAAGGGAACAACCTTGGGATTGACTGACAGTGGATTCATTGAGCACCTCTAAAAACAGCAGTAAAAGAGTTAAAAGGTTTACGAAGGCAAAATAATAAGCCTCTGTACTGTCACTTTGTATTGTCAAACCGATCAATTTGTTTATTATTAACTAACAATTTGATATTTAAAGTGGCACTTTGATATGAAAAACGACCAACAACTGCTTAATCTACTGCGTGAAAACAGCCGCCGTTCAGTCTCCGATATCGCCGCCAAACTGGGCATCAGCCGGGCTACTGTGCAGCAGCGGATGGAGCGACTTGAGCACAGCGGCGTAATTCAAGGCTATACCATCAAACTGGACCCCCACTTTGAGCAAAAGCAGGTCAGCGCATACGTCATGATTAGAGTACTGGCGAGGAAAAGCACCGATATCATTCGCCAACTGCAAAAACACAAACAGCTGGATATGCTCTGCACCATCAGCGGGCAATATGATCTGTTGGCCAAGGTGACAGCGCCCACCACTGAAGCGCTCGACCAAACCATTGACTACATCGCCGATCTCGACGGCGTAGAAAAGACATTAAGTCACATCGTGTTGTCGAGAAAGGTAGATAGATAGACGCAGTACTGTTAACTTACTGCGCTGAAATGTCGCGCCTAAAAATAGCGCTTGCCGTGCACGCTCGGCTAAAAAATCAACATAATAATCAAAATACGTATCCCCGGAAATTTTATGAGCAGACCAGTGGTAAAACCCAGCCTCGTCGACGCACTGATTCCAGTTGTCGTTTTGATCACCATGCTTGCCGGCACCGTCTATGTTTTCGGTCTCGACTCGTTCGGCCCCAACCAAGTAGCCCTGTTTTTATCCGCTGCCATGGCGGCGCTTATCGGCATCAAAAATGGTCTCAGTTGGAAAGAAGTCGAGCAGGGCATGATCGACACCATCACCGTGTCGCTGAATGCGATATTAATATTGCTGATGGTCGGCGCATTGATTGGTAGCTGGATTCTCTCGGGCACTGTTCCGAGCATGATCTATTACGGCGTCGAGCTGATGTCGCCAGACTATTTTTACATGACCTGCTGTTTGGTCTGCGCTCTAGTTGGATTTAGTATCGGCAGCTCATGGACCGTCGCCGGAACACTTGGTATCGGTTTTATGGGCATCGCGGCGGCGCTCGACCTGTCGCTGCCCATGAGTGCCGGCGCCATTATTTCCGGCGCTTATTTTGGCGACAAGTTGTCGCCACTGTCAGACACCACCAACCTCGCCGCCGCGGTAACCAGTACTGATCTGTTCGATCATATACAGCATATGATGTGGACCACCCTGCCGAGTTTTGTTATCGCTCTGGTACTATTTTTTATCCTCGGCATCGGCAGCGAAACCAATGTCCGGGTCGACGATATTGAACAGTTGCAGCTAGCAATGGAACAGACCTTTATGGTCAATCCATTTATGCTTGGGCCCCTGGTGCTGTTGCTCTTTATGGCAGTACGTCGCCAACCGGCACTGTCGACTTTGGTCTGCGGCGCCCTCGCCGGCTGTCTATTTGCCGTCGTGTTCCAGTGGGATGCCGTTATTACGCTGGCAGCGGACCCGGCTCTCAACACTGTCGCGGCTATTTTTAAAGGTCTGTTTTCGGCCATGTTCCTCGGCTACAACTCGGTGAGCGGCAATGAAGCGATGGACTCCCTGCTCTCAAAAGGTGGTATGCACAATATGCTGCTGACCATCGGTCTGGTGATCAACGCCATGGCCTTTGGTGGCGCCATGGCGCGCACCGGACTGCTGGAGCGTCTCGTCGAAGCCGCATTGAGTCGCGTAAAATCTGCCGGCGGACTAATCAGTACCACAGTGGCCACCTGCATCGGCACCAACATACTGGCAGCAGACCAATATCTGTCAATTGTAATTCCGGGACAGATGTTTTCCGACTCCTACAAACAGCGCAAATTGCGCGCTATTAACCTCTCCCGAACCCTAGAAGACTCCGGCACGCTGACAGGTGTGTTGGTCCCCTGGAACACCTGTGGTGCCTATATGTCCGCGACACTGGGTGTCAGCACGTTTTACTATGCACCGTTTGCATTTTTTAATCTCCTCTGCCCACTGGTCGCCATGCTCTATGGCTATTATCAGATCAAGCTGCCACTTATTGAGGATGACGCCGAAAGCAATGCGGAGGGTGCGGCCAAAACAGCTGGATAAGCGCTAGCGGAACAACCATGTCCAACGCCATCAATAGCATCGCACTTAGATTTTCCTGCTGGGTATTCGCCTGTTGGGGCGTGATGGCATTTGCTGCAACGCCCCCCGCCGATCGCTTTGATGGTCAACGGGCGTTGCAGCATATCGCCCAACAGGTTAGTTTCGGCCCGCGCAGCCCCGGCCATAAAGCCAAACAGCAAACCATCGATTACATTCAAAAACTGCTGCAGCCCGATGCCGACCAGTGGGTGATACAGCCATTTCAACGCGACGAACTGTCCGGCAATAATCTCTGGGCAAGTTTTTATGCTGATTCAAAATCACCGACCCCGCAACGCAGGATTATGCTCGCCGCACACTGGGATACAAGGCCCATTGCCGATCGCGACAGTAACAACCGGAATCGTTCGCAACCAGTTATCGGCGCCAACGATGGTGCGTCGGGAGTCGCCGTGCTGCTGGAAATCGCACGACTGCTAGCAGCCCAACCGGCACCGGTCACGGTCGACCTGATCTTTTTTGATCTCGAAGATATGGGCAATATCAATGGTCTGCCGTTCTCCATTGGCGCCACAGAATTCGTGCGCAAAAACCGCTTCTACCGGCCCGCTGCCGGTGTCGTGGTGGATATGGTCTGCGACCGTGAACTGGTCATTCCCCGCGAAGGATTCTCACAGCAGAGCGCGGCGCGGCTGCAAGATCATATTTGGCAAATCGCTGCAAACCAGGCTAGCGATGTCTTTATAGATCGCAGTGGCAGCTTTATCGAAGATGATCACCTGCCCTTTATTAAGGTCGGATTAGAGGTCGTCAACCTGATTCACTGGCCCTTTCCAGACTCGTGGCACACCTCAGCCGACAGTATTGAACGCTGCAGTGCAGAAAGCCTGCAGAAGGTGGGAGATGTTATTACTGAACTACTTTACACTTTCGACACTAACGCGCCGCTTAATCAACAAGGTGCTAAATAAGCACCATCCAAATAAAACCCTATTGGGGACAGCTATGAACAGACTTACCGCACGACTTGCTCTCGTTACCTGCCTGAGCACTTTACTAAACTCGGGAGCCGCGGTCAGCGACAATCTCGCCAGCTCAATCGAACAGGATTACAACGATCGCCTCGGGGCACTGTTCACCCATTTTCATAAAAATCCGGAACTCAGCCTGGTTGAAGTCAAAACCGCCAAGCGTCTGGCAGAGGAGCTGCGCGGCAGCGGTTTTGAGGTCACGGAAGGAGTGGGCGGAACCGGTATAGTCGCGATCATGAAAAACGGCGATGGCCCATTAGTCATGATGCGTGCCGATATGGACGGCCTGCCAGTAAAGGAGAAATCCGGACTCGACTATGCTTCGACCGCCACGCAAATTGACCCGATCACCGGTAACTCGGTAGCGGTCATGCACGCCTGCGGACACGATGTGCATATCACCAGCCTGGCCGGCACGGCCAAACAAATGTCTGAGCGCCGTGACCAGTGGTCGGGCACATTGATGCTTATCGGCCAGCCGGCTGAAGAACGTATTCGCGGCGCCAAAGCGATGATGGACGACAACCTCTGGCAGCGCTTTGGTAAACCAGATTATGCGCTAGCCTTTCATGTTGGTGCCGGCCTTCCCGCCGGCATAATCAATGTTCAAGAGGGCTCGCCCTATGCCGGAGCAGACACTGTCGACATTATTGTTCACGGCGTCGGTGCCCATGGCGCCTCTCCGCATGCCGGCAAAGACCCCATTCTGCTCGGCAGCCAGATTGTGGTGGCGCTGCAAACACTGGTCTCTCGAGAACTTCCACCGCGCGAACCCGGCGTGGTAACGGTGGGTTCATTCCACGGTGGCACCAAGCATAATATTATTTCCGATCGCGCCCATTTGCAGCTGACCGTGCGCAACACCAATCTGGAAACCCGCGATACGCTGCTAAAAGGGATTAAACGCATCGCCGAAAATCTCGGCCGCGCCGCAGGTCTTCCGGAAGACAAACTGCCTGAAGTGATTTACTCACCCTCATCGACACCGCCCACGATTAACACGACAGATCTGGTGAGACGTCTAAAAGCGGTATGGCAAGCGGGTATTGGAGAAGATCAAGTATTCTCGATTAGCTCACAGGGCATGGGGGCGGAGGACTTCCCGTATTTCACCACCGATCCGGCCATCGCCAGCGTTTACTTTAATATTGGCGGCACCAGCCAGGCAGACCTTGCAGCAGCCGCTTCGGGTGGCCCGGCCATTCCATCTCACCACAGCCCGCTGTTTAAAATTGATCCGCAGCCCTCAGTCACCCGCGGCGTGCAGGCAACAGTATTGGCGCTGCTGGATCTCATGCCAGCTGGAAAATAATCGACTCTAAATCACTGCCCTCAGGGACGAGAGGCAGAGATCGATATTGCGTTGATTGCTGGCATGGCCCATCAGCCCGATACGCCACACCTTCCCCGCCAGGGCACCCAGTCCGGCACCGACTTCAAGATTGTAATCGTTCAGCAGCTGAGTGCGCACGGCAGCGTCATCGACACCTTGTGGAATCATGACGCTATTGAGCTGGGGTAAGCGATCCCGCTCCGAAACCAAAAAGCTGATACCCATCTGCTCGAGGCCATCGCGCAGCGCAAGATGGTTTTGGTAATGCCGGGCCCAGGCATTTTCCAGCCCCTCTTCCTGCACCATCACCAGCGCTTCATGTAATCCATAGAGACAGTTAACCGGTGCGGTATGGTGATAGGCCCGCTTGCCCTCACCGCCCCAATAGCCCATCACCAAATTGAGATCGAGAAACCAGCTCTGAACCTTGCTCTGACGCTGACTGATTTTTTCAGCCGCACGCGGACTAAAACTAACCGGCGACAGCCCCGGGGAGGCTGAAAGGCACTTCTGTGAACCGGAGTAAATCGCATCAATTTGCCACTCATCCACCTTGATGGCAGTGCCCGCTAACGAAGTCACGGCATCGACAATGGTCATACAACCATACTGATGTGCAAGCGCCACCAGCGTTTTGGCATCCGACTGCGCACCGGTAGAGGTCTCCGCGTGAACAAAGGCCACCAGCACAGCATCCGGGTGCTCACGCAGCGCTGTCTCGAGCTTTTCCGGGTCCACCGCACAACCCCAGTCATCCTGCACCATCACGGCAACGCCACCGCAGCGCTCGACATTCTCTTTCATGCGTCCACCGAAAACCCCATTGTGGCAGACAATCACCTTGTCACCGGGCTCCACCAGATTGGCAAAACAGCACTCCATTCCCGCAGAGCCGGGCGCAGAAACAGCAAAGGTCAACTCATTAGAGGTTTGGAAAACATACTGCAGCAACTGCTTAACCTCATCCATCATGCCAATAAAAGTCGGATCCAGGTGACCGACGGTGGGCCTGGCCATCGCGTCCAAAACGCGCTGACTGACATCGGATGGTCCCGGGCCCATCAGCGTGCGGTGAGGTGGGTTAAATGAACTAATAGCCATTGAACTGTCCTTTCTCTCTGTCTTGGTAAATTTTTGGCGCGGCCAATCAATCGCTATCGGCAACGACTCCACTGCGCTTTAACGCTGCGATCTGCTCGCTGTCGAGACCCAGCCCCTCAAGAATCTCATCGGTATGACTGGCAATTTTCGGACCCGGCCACTGAGTCCCGCCCGGCGTGTTATTAAGTTTCGGCATCATCGCCGGAATTTTCAGCGGCTCGCCATTGATCTCGACCGACTCAAATAGTCCTCGCGCCTGATAATGGGGGTCTTTCATCATATCGACAACACTGAAGACCGGACCGCAGGGAACGCGGTGTTGCTCAAGGATCCGGATAGCATCGTCCAATGACAGACTGGCACACCAATCGCTCAACACCTGATCAATCTCGGCTTCATGAACAACACGCAGAGCATTGGTAGCATACTTTTCATCTGTACCCATTTCAGGGCGGCCAACCGCCGTCATCAAACGAGCATAGATAGAATCACCATTGCCACCAATAACCAAAAATTTACCATCGCCACATTTATAGGTATTGGTCGGCACGATACCTGTCACGGTGGTGCCAGCCGGCTCACGCACAACCGCGGCGCCGTCGTACTCTGGCACTACAGCTTCGAGCAGATTAAACATCGACTCATACAGCGCCACATCGACAACCTGACCACCGTCGCCTCGATCACGGGCGCGCAGGGCCATCAAAATACCCAGCACAGCATGAAGTCCGGAAATGGTATCGCCAAGACTCAAATTGGCTCTCACGGGAACCTCTTCGGGATAGCCATTAACATAACGAAAGCCACTGAATGCTTCACAGACTGAAGCAAACCCGGGCTTGGACGAATTCGGGCCAGTTTGGCCATAGCCTGAAATACGAGCATAAATCAGATCAGGATTTTCCGCGCGCAGCGACTCAGGATCCAGCCCCCACTCCTCGAGGACACCGGGACGAAAATTTTCCACAACGATATCGGCGGTTTTTAATAGCTCCTTAACCAGACCGCGTCCCTGCTCGGTTTTCAAGTCTAGAGAAATACACTTTTTATTCCGTGCCAGACTGTGCCACCACAGTGAAGTACCATCTTTTACCTCACGCCAATTGCGAATAGGATCGCCACCCGGGGGTTCAACTTTGATCACCTCGGCGCCAAAATACCCTAGCATGCAACCGGCAAACGGCCCCGCAAGCAACTGACCCAACTCAATAACTCTCAATCCCTCAAGTGCTCTACTCATTATCAAACCATTTTAAATAATTGAAAAAACTTCTCTGTGCTCATGAATTCTCTCGGCCCAGTGTATAAACTGTAACTAGACTTATAAAAGAGCAACAAGCCTACCAGAAGGATCATGACTGGAAAATTAAGATTAACGCATAGCGACTATAAACCTCATAGTACGTATAAAATACATAGTAGCTATAAAGTGAAAAGTGACGATAAGCCGTCGGTGGATTATAAAATTAAAAAACACCGCCTGATTCATATTCCGCCCCACACGTTATGGAACCGGCTGCAATATGTCCACTCTAAGCTTTTAAGTCAACGGGGGAAGCATTGATGAACGATGGCAGCATTGATTTAAAGTTGAGTCGACACAAGCCAACCGCAGCAGTACTTTTCTGCGCGGTTTTCTCTTGCCTGGCTGCGGCTCAATCCGAGCTCCCGGAGTTTAAACAAAGTGATCCGATCAGTGATTACCTCAACGCCATCGAACTGGCCGAGTCTCAGACAAGTGCCTACTCAACCGAGCTTGCCGAACTCTATTTAGGACTGGGTAACTCACATTTCTCGAGAAAGGAATATGAACCCGCACGCCAGGCATTTCAGCGCGGTATGCAAATTGAACGGGTCAACTATGGGCTTCACAGTCTCTCTCAAACTCCCTATCTGATGTCCATCGCCGAGACTGAAAGCTATCTCGGCAATTGGGACAAGTCACAACAGGCACTGGAAAACCTTTATCTGATCAACGCCCAAGCCTACGGTGAAAATGATCCACGCATGCTCCCTGTGCTCGATGAATTACTCGACTGGTATCTGACCACCTACAGCGAAAGACCAGCCAACGGCGGCTATCAAAATCTCCTGATCTCCGAAAAACTCGGCGACCGTATGTACAACATCCTGCAACAGACCGACGACCTCGGGGATCCAGAAGTACCGCAGCTCTATCGCAAACTCAGTCATCTTCACTTTTTTATTGCCGATCACCTCAAAGAGCACGGCGAACCGGCAGAAAATGGTTTTTCGTTTAACAGTGGGGCAACCGTAAGTAGCGCCAACACCACTTCTCGAATGCACTATCAGCGCGGTGAGGACGCGCTGCAAAAAGTGATTGAATCACTCGAGCAACAGGACTCCCCCTCGGCACTTGATCAAGCCAATGCGATGGCCGAGCTAGGAGACTGGTATTTAGTGTTTGGTCAGCGCGGTTCTGCCAACAAAGCGTATGATCTCGCCTATCAATCACTGGAGGGTAGCGAACAGACTGAACAGCTCCAGCAATCGCTTTTTGGCGAAGCCAAATTGATCGACTTTACCCAGCTCAATTCGAAACACCATTTTAGCCTGGCCGCGAATAACTCAGAACAGACAAACGCCGAGGCGGAAGAGCTGGAGATCTCGGTTACCATTTCTGAATATGGCGTGCCCAAGAATATTGAAGTGCTCAATGCACCAGAAAATCTGGATAAAAAGACTCATCGTAAAATCATAAATGATATTCGCGGCACCCGTTATCGCCCCAAGTTGATCAACGGACAGGCAATCAGCAGCAGCATTATCTTCCCCTACCCTAGCCCACACCAAAGCCAGAAAATACAGGGATAAAAAGAATAATGATCGAACTCTTGCCCGTTGAAGCTGACAAAAAAAGCCTATCGAAATTATCAGGTTTGCTTGCCTGTGGCGTATTGCTGTGTTCACTGGTTGCCTGTCAGATGCCATCACCGTCGAGTTCGGGCGCATCGATACCCTCCTCTGGCGGTGCCGGTGGATCTTCAGGTGCACCATCTACACCCAGCCCTGGTGGCAGCGGCGGCGGTTCATCAATGCCCTCTGCTCCATCTGGCGGCAGTGGGTCTGCTGGGGACTCTTCATCCGCTGAGGGCTCTTCATCCGGAGCTGAGGGCTCTTCATCCGCTGAGCGCTCTCAATCCGCTGAGGGCTCTTCATCCGCTGAGGGCTCTTCACCCAACGCTGACAGCGCTTCCACAGACAGCGGCGGTGCGGGTGAACCACCCGAAACCATTGAGCAACTCGATGATGCGCTGGATAGTTCGCTGGAGGAATTTGACGATGCAGTCGCTGGCAACGGCAACAACGACAAACCCGCGCCAATTGATATTCTCAGTCCATCGGGTAGCAGCGGCGGCGTTGACAGCGACGAACCTCTATTTGAAGAGGCAGATGAAGGCTCGGCTGACCGCAGTGCCTCGATCGAAGAGCGCGCCGCAGAGGGTGCGCCCCCTAATGCAGAGGGCAGCGAAGGGAGCGGTGCAGAGGGCGCTGCCAGTCAGAGTGCCAGCGCTCAAGAGGGCGATGGCGAGATTATTCCCATTCCCGAGGATATTGACGACGGTCAGGGTGATGATATTGTCCTGCGACAGATCCGCGATGCCGCCACTAAAGAGCGCGACCCGGTGTTGAGAGAAAAACTCTGGGATGAATACCGACGCATTAAAGGCCAAGGTTAAAACCGATGCAGATAGTTAATTATTTAAAAAGCTCCACCATGGCACTGCTTCTGATGGCCGGCTCGGCCACGGCCGCTGTGGACAAAATCACCTCATCGACCATGTTGCCGCTGGACATCCCTTCGCGCGCCTATCCGGTCGACACTCTGCTCGATGTCGGCATACCCACCTTAAACGATGGGCTTTATATGACCGATGACAACGACACCGTATTTCCCGAAGTGCGCTACGCCGAAGCGATCTATTTTTCCAATCAGCTTGGTAAAGTGCTCGAGAAAAGCGGCGCCTGGGGCGCCATACGGGTCACACCTAACAGCGACGTAATAATGGATCTCTATATCACCGGCACCATCTATCAGTCGGACGGCGAAACCATGGACCTGGAAATTGTCGCCACCGACAGCAGTGGCAAACAGTGGTTTAGCAATCGCTACAAACAAAGCACCGGCAAATATGCCTACGATCGGCGTTTAAAAAGTCTCGGCGACCCATTCCAGAACCTGTTTATTCGCATCGCCAATGACCTGCTCAAGTACCGCGAAGCAATCAGCGATGAACGTGCTCAGGAACTGCGCACGATTTCCGAGCTGCGCTTTGCAAAAAAATTCTCCCCAGAGGCTTTCGACAGCTATATCAAGGAAGATCGAAATGGCATTTTAAGTATCTCTCGGTTGCCCGCACAAAATGACAGCATCCTGCAGCGGGTGCGCAAAATTCGCGAGCGCGACTATCTCTATGTCGACACCATGCAAGATTATTACGACGGCTTCTCACAACAGATGCATCTCGCCTATCAGGACTTCCGACGCGCCTCATACGACTCAGTGGTGCGCGCCAGACAACTCAATCAACAGGGCACCAAGCAGATTATCGGCGGTATCGGCGCCATTCTCGCTGGCATCTATGGCCGCACCCAAGCGCGCAGCAATATTGCCGATGATGCCGGCACCGCTACCGCTGCCGTGGGCGGCTTTGTACTTAAAGCCGGGCTCGACAAGAGACAAAAAGCCGCAGAAATTAATGAATCGGTAGCCGAGATGGGCTCCTCCCTGGAAGCAGAGATTGCACCCCAGGTCATAGAACTGGAAGACCGCACGGTGACACTCACCGGCACCGTGCAGGCACAGTACCAACAGTGGCAGGAACTGTTAGGCAAAATCTATCAACAGGAACGTGCAACACCCTGATCTATGAATAGTAATGTACCCAATCACACCACGGCAGCCGATGACAGACAGCCCGCTAATAAAAGTGGCCGTAAGAGCGGCATGCAAAAAATAACTGTCGCCGTGCTGCTGTTGCTGGCCACAGCGGTGATCTTTGTGCTGCCCAATCTGGTCAGCGAACCCTGGATTGACGGCAGCGGGCCTTCACAACAGCCGGTGGCAAAGCCCGACTCGACACTGGTCAGCCCCTCCACCGCTGCACAGAAAACCAAATATCGCCAAGACGCCCAAACACTGCTGGCAGAGATTATTCAGCGCCGCGACCGGCTCAATCTCAGGCGGGTCGAACTGTGGGGTGAATTTGAATACCACCAGGCACAAAAAACCGTCGAACAGGGCGACCAGGAATACAGCTATGGCGACTACGGCAAATCTGTAGCCAGCTATCAACGTGCGCTGGATGGGCTTCGCGAACTGGAAGCCCGGGGCGAACAGCTGCTCGAAAAGGCTATAATCGACACCGGTGAAGCCATCTCAAACTCGGTCCTCAGCACCGCACTCAGCGCCAGCCAGCTGGCCTCAGCCATAGCACCAGACAATAAAACCGTACTCCACCTTGTCCAGCGAACCGCCACGCTGCCCACTGTGATCGACGCAATGCAGCGCGGTAATCAGCTGCTGGCGTTACAGCGCTACGACCAGGCGGCTATCGCCTTTAGAGAGGCCACCCTCGCGGATCCCGAGCATCAAAAAGCCGCGGCGGCACTGACATCAACCGAACAGCAAATCACCGAACAGCGCTTCCTCGGTCATATGAGCGACGGCTTTAAAGCGTTGGATAAAGATAACTTTGAGCTGGCGATTGCAGCATTTAATCGCGCAGCCACTGTCTATGCCGACAACCCCGCGGTGGAGCAAGCACTGGCCCAGGTAGAAACCCGACGTTCACAGCTCTGGGTCAGCAACAGCATTGCCCAGGCTGCCGAATTTGAGCAACAGGAACGGTGGCAGAAGGCGCTCGAAATCTATCAGCAACTGCTGGCGACAGATGCAACACTCACCGACATCAAAGTTAAACTGATCCCAGTTTCTGTGCGCGCCGATCTCGACACACGGATCACAAAAGTACTCAGCGACCCCCTGGCTCTCTCCGCCATCAGTCACTATCGCCATGGCCAGAAAGTTCTTCAAGACGCCACCGGTATTGCTAATCCGGGGCCCTTGCTGAGCCAGCAAATCACACGGCTGAATCAGGCGCTCAAGACCTCGCAGACGCCTATTGAAGTCACGCTTGTCTCCGATAGCAACACCGATGTCACCCTGTTTAAAGTTGCCAGACTCGGCAGCTTCGATAAAACCGCCGTATCACTCAAGCCCGGGCGCTATATTGTCGCCGGTTCACGTATGGGTTATCGCGATGTCAGAATCGAGTTCACCCTCACAGACCAAGGTTTGGATGAACCTATCGCGGTGAGTTGCACAGAGCTGATCTAGTGTGGGGCCAAGCGTTTCAGAATAAGCGTTGTGAGTTTTAAGGCTTGAGAGCTGTTTCGCCAATCTACTGTCATATATGCTGTAAGCCATGACAGCAACCGTAGCCCAAGTGTTTTCACCCTGCTGTGAATACAGTGCCATACTAACAATACAGCGCCATACTAAAGTGAATAGAAAATAAAAGTAGCCGCTAGAAGAGCAAACGACAGAGCATCAGAGACGACAATAAAAAAATAGAATACTTATGGTCAAAAGTAAAAACAGCGCCCCACTCTCAGCAACAGACTTTACGCCGCTGGAAGAAAAGTCGACAACCAGTCGCCGCGGCCCGTCGCCTGTCATACTGCTGACCACAGCATTCACGCTTTTTGCCATCGCCGTCATGCTATTTTTATTTGCTGCCCGGGCGGTTATCTTTCGTCTCGATCCCAACAGCGCAACCGTGGATCTCGACGGCCTGGCATTTCATATTGGCGACAACTACCTGCTGCTAAAAGGCCAGCACCAAGTTCGCGCGCAGGCCCCGGGTTACTACCCATTGGCGCAAACTATTGAAGTCAGCAGTGACACCACCCAGGAAATTGAAATGACTCTGCAGCCGCTGCCCGGCAATCTGTTGGTGCGCTCCAGTCTCGACGATATCCAGGTGCGCATTGACGACCAGGACGCCGGGCGCGTTCCCGGTACGCTCGAGGAAATCAGTCGTGGCGCCCACAAACTGGAATTTAGCAAATACCGCTACTTCAACCTGCGGCAGCAAATCGAGATCGAAGGACTGGGCAAAACCCAAGCCATAGACATTGCCTTGCAGCCAGCCTGGGGTCAGATGGCCTTCACCACCACGCCAGCGGGAGCCGACTTATTTATCGACGACCGCCTGATTGGCCAGACACCGATCAGTGCCGAAGTACTCGAGACCGGCAGCCAGCTAACTCTGAAAGCGCCCGGTTACAAAACCTTGAAAAAACAGGTTACAGTCAAGGCCGGCAGCCAGGCCCAACACCCGCTGATTGAAATGATTGTCGCCGATGGTCAAGTCGTGATCAGCAGCACCCCCGCCGGTGCCAGTATCACTCTGGACCAACAGTTTCAGGGCACGACGCCACTTACCATTGATGTCTCGCCCTTTTCCCAACACAGGATTGAGCTATTTCTTGAAGGTTACCTCAAAGCCAGCCGCTCACTGAGTGTCAACCCCGAGCAACAGACCAATTTGGCTGTCGACCTGCAACCCAATATTGGCAGCGTCCGCTTTAATATCACTCCTACCGACGCCACCATTCTGGTCGATGGCAAAGCCTACGGCAGTGGCAGTCAGACCTTATCGCTAAATGCCAAGCCGCACAGCATCAGTGTCACCAAGAGCGGCTATGAAACCAAATCCATGACCGTGACACCGCGCCCTGGTCATCAGCAAGCACTGAATATCGACCTGCTAACACTGCAACAAGCCTACTGGGCATCGCGGCCGCCACTGATCAAAACCTCTCTCGGCAAAAGGCTGAAACTATTCCAGCCCAATGAGCAATTTATGCTCGGTGCACCGCGGCGTCAGCCCGGCAGGCGCGCCAATGAAGCAGAACGCGCCGTGCGTCTTGAGCGACCGTTTTACCTTTCCACCCACGAAACCACCAATGCCGAGTTCAAGACCTGGAAAGATCAACACAGCTCCACCGCAATCAAAGGCCAAACCCTGGACATGCCCGACCAGCCCGTCGCCAGAGTGAGTTGGCAAGAGGCCGCGCTGTTCTGTAACTGGTTGAGTCGCAAAGAGGGATTGCCCGCGTTCTATATTGTCGAACAGGCACGGGTGACCGGCGTCAACTGGGACGCACATGGCTACCGCTTGCCCACCGAAGCAGAATGGGCCTGGGCGGCAAAAATTGATCAACAATCGCGCAGTCAGATATTCCCCTGGAACAATGACCTCTATCCGCCACAGCAAGTCAGCGGTAACTATGCAGATGAAAGTGCCAACGGTTTCCTCGCTTTCACTTTGGCCAACTATAACGACCAGTACCCGGTCTCCGCCGTGGTTGGCAGCTTCCCCGCCAACAGCAAGGGACTCTTTGATATGGATGGCAATGTCGCCGAATGGGTCAATGACTTCTTTGACATTCGCCCCAACCGCGGCGACGCCGAGCTGGACCCCCACGGACCCGAACAGGGCACTCGATACGTGATCCGCGGCGCCAGCTGGGCGCTGGCCTCGCGCACCGAACTGCGCCTTAGCTATCGCGATTCTGGTACTGATGGGCGGATTGATTTAGGCTTTAGAATAGCCCGCTATGTCGATAAGCCTGGAGCAACCCTATGATCAAGCCGCTGCGAAAACTGACAAAATCCGAACTCTGCATCGCGCTGTTCGCTGCGCTGCTTTTGTCACTGCTACTATCGCCACCACTCTGGTCACAGGACGGTGCTGAGGCCACACCGGCCAATGCAGCAAGCGAGGCAGCGATGGATGGTCCCAAGGCTGTAATAGATGCCGAAGACTATAATCCAGAGGATTCCGAGGGCTCAGAGGATAAACAGCAAAGCGAAACTCTAGAACCCGGCGCAGACTTTAAACCCGACGAAGAGATCTCGGAAGATTTCCCCATCCCTCTTCCATCTGATATCTAAACCGTTTAATCGCAATACAGCCCTCAGGAGGCTGCAATGAAAAGCCATACCAATGAAATGTTTTTCCAGTTGATCGCCCTGCTGCTCGCAGTGATTGTGGTGCATGCGGTATTTGTCACCGTGGTGCGACCCAACGCCGAGACCACCATTCGCCAGCACGCCGAGATGGCTGCCGCAGGTGAAGCCTATGAAGTGCCGCGCTCATTTTTTGTGGTAATTAAAGACTTCGAGCAAGAGGCCTGCTTTATTCTGATGTTCTGGTCACTGGCAATTATGGGCTACAAGACTCGCAGTGCTATCCGCGAACAGCGCATGTTCGCTACACCACTGATCAATATTGCCGAGGGCTCGAGGGTACTGCCCGAGGATGCCAGCCAGCTAGCGAGGCCACTGCAGTCACTCGCCGAACCCCAGCGTTCGATGCTATTGCCCCGAGCTCTGCAGACCGCCCTGACTCGCTTTCAGGTCACCGACAGCGTGCAGTCGGCCACTGATGCCGTCAATGTCGTCTGCAACAATGAAAATGATCGCCTCGACTCAGAACTCTCCATGGTGCGTTATATCACCTGGGCCATTCCCTCGATCGGCTTTATCGGCACTGTGCGCGGTATTGGCGCCGCACTGGGCCAGGCCCATGAAGCGATGGAAGGCAACATCGCCGGCGTCACCAGCAGCCTCGGCGTGGCTTTTAACTCTACCTTTATCGCCCTCTTGATCAGCATGGTAGTGATGTTCTTTATGCACCAGCTACAGCTGATTCAAGAGCGCCTGGTGCTCGACTCACACGACTACTGTGAAAATAATTTACTCCGTTTCCTCAAGGCCAAATAAATTGTGAGCACCGCCGTCCTCGAACTCAATGACCAAGCTTTGCTGATAAAAGCCAGCAGTGGCGAGGTCTATTCCGAGCCCGGCTTTGCGCTGCACACTGAGCAGGGAATTGTCAGCGGAATCGAGGCCCGCAATCAGGCCTGGCTGCAACCGCAAAATGTCTATCGTCAATATTGGCATCACCTCAGTCAAAACCCACTGCGCGGTAATCTGCGCTGGGCGCGACACCATGCCGATATCGCCTTTGCACAACTGAAAAGTCTGCTCGGCCATGCCGGCCAACCAGAAAAGCTCATAATCAGCGTCGGCGCCAATTTTGATGATCAACAGCTGTCACTGCTGCTGGGGCTATTGAGCGCCATCCCGACCGAGGTGATCGCCGTGGTCGACAGCAGTCTCGCCGACTGCCTCAATCTGAGTGCCGACAAACAAAAGATTTTGCATATAGACCTGCATCTGCACCAGACAGTGGTCAGCCAGATCAACTGCTCCGGCAACAGCATCGAGGTTGCAGAGCAGCGCCTGCTTGGCGAACTTGGCGCGCTCTCGACTTACGCTCTGCTCGCCAACCATATACGTGACAGACTGGTGGCAACCTTTCGCTACGATCCAATGCACTCGCCCCAGGAAGAGCAGGCAATCTACAACCTATTGCCGGAATGGATCCTGCGCGTTGGACAGCAATCCGAGTGCCCTATCAGTATCTCCTCAGCAAATGGTGATCTCGCCCTGACACTGCACCGCCAAGAACTACTGGACCTGATGGCTCCGCGCCTGACTGAGTTGTCGGCACTACTCCGTGAAATGTCTGACCACGCAATTCACTTTAGCCAACAGTCGCGAATACTCTCCGTGCTGACCGATAAACCGGATGCCTCACACCATCTTCAAAATACTCAAGGTGTGGATAACTGCCTGCATTTTATCAGCAGTCTAGTGGATGACAGCCAAGGTTTGCAGCGCATCACCAGCCTGCAGCAGATCGACGGCAACAGACCTCGCCCTGCCATTCAGACTAATGGCCCCAGCACCGCCACACATCTACTCTACAAAGGCCAAGCCTGGCCTCTCAATCAGCCCCTCGGCATCCAGATCGACAACAGCCGTATCGCCATATCCAGCGCAGACACCAACCGAGCAAGCCTTGTGCTGATAGTAGAAAACCAGCAGCTGAAAGTTCTCCAGCAAACTGTCGACGCCGTCATCGAACTGCCGCCACAGGCACGTTGTGGCGAGAATATTATTATCAATGCCCAGCGTCTGGCATTGATCGAGGTGCGCAATGGCTAGCAAGCGCCGCAATATTGCCTTCAGTCTCTCGTTTCTCGACATTATGGCCTGCGGCTTTGGTGCTGTGACCCTGCTGTTTTTAATCCTTCGCCACAACGCCACTGAAATCGAAACGCCCGACCCGCGACTGGCTTCAGAAGTTGAACTGTTGCAGGAAGATATCCGCCAGGCTGAATCGGAAAAGACCGAACTGCTTAACAGCCTCGAACAGTTACAGCTGGAACTGCTGACTACTCAAGGTGCATCAGAGCAAGTTATTACCGACCTGCAAGAGCAGGAACAGAGCATCCAGTCCGATCCCAAAGACGATATAGCCAAACTTCGCCGCCAGGTCGAGCAGCTCGAAGAGCAGACCGCGATGATGGAAGAGGCCGACTTTGGTGACAAAGTGCGCGAATTTCTCGGCGACGGCAATCGTCAATACCTCACCGGCCTCAAACTTGGCGGTGAGCGGGTGATGATTCTGGTCGACGGTTCCGCCAGCATGCTTGCCGACACCGTGGTCAATGCCCTGCGGCGCAGGAATATGAGCGACAGTGATATCAAGCAATCACCCAAATGGCAGTGGACCCTGCGCACCGTCGAGTGGCTATTGGCGCAGCTGCCCCCCAGCAGCCGGTTTCAGGTCTACCTGTTTAACACCGCCGCCGAGCCTGCTCTGCAAGGGTCCGAAGGTGAATGGCTGGATGCCGCCGACTCTCTGGAGTTGGAGCGTGTGATCAAAGGCCTGCGCGACTATTCACCGGGTTCTGGAACAAGCTTGATCAACGCCATCAACACCATTAATACCTTCGAAGACAAACCCGACAACCTGTTTTTGCTCACCGATGGCCTGCCCACCCAGGGCAAGTCGGCACCCAAAAAATATATGGTCAGCGGCACGCAGCGCCGCGAGTTTTTTGCCGACGCCATCGACAACCTGCCCCGGGGTATGCCGGTCAACAGTATTCTCTTCCCCATGGAAGGCGATCCGGAAGCGGCCGCCATGTTCTGGCAACTCGGCGTCTCCACCCAGGGCGCCTTTATCGCGCCCTCGAGGGACTGGCCATGAAGCGCCAGCGCCGCGAACTTCCGGAAGCGAGCATCTCATTTCTCGACGTTATCAGCTGTGGCTTTGGCGCTATCGTGATGTTGCTGGTGATCGCGCGGGTCGGCGACCCTGCAGCACTGGAGGAAGCCGAGAACGCACTGCGCGGCACAGTCAAAGAATTCCAGCAACGACTATTTGATGTGCGCGGTGAATCGGTGACCCTGAATGAACAACTCAAATCGCGCAAACAACAGCTCTCCGAACTCAATGAACGGGTTGCCCGGCTTAAATCCAAACTCGCCAGCGTCGAAACGCAAGCCAAGAAGATGTCGCTGTCGCAGTCTCGTGAAAAAGAGCAGCTGCAACTGGTGATGCAGGTTCTCACCGAAGAGATGGAGCGCCTGATCGGCCCTGAATTCAAACAGCAGAATCAGCTGATTGGCGGCATTCCGGTAGACAGCGAATATATTATTTTTGTTATCGACACCTCCGGCAGTATGCAGGTCGCCGCCTGGGAAAAAGTCCAAAAAGAGATGATCAATATTCTTGATATCTACCCGGATGTGAAAGGACTGCAGGTGCTCAATGATATGGGCCAGTATATGTTTTCAGCCTATCGTGAACGCTGGATACCCGACAGCCCCGAGATGCGCGAGGACATTATCAAGACATTGCGAACCTGGGCACCATTCAGTAACTCCAGCCCGGTCGAAGGCATCAATGCCGCGATTCAAACCTTCTACAAACCGGGGCGCAAAATCAGCATCTATACCCTTGGTGATGACTTTCAGGGGCGCTCGATTCGCGCTGTGGTCAAGGCTATCGACAACCTCAACCAGGCCCATCGCGGCACTGACCGGTTGGTCCGCGTTCACGCCATCGGTTTTCCAGTGCAGTATTTGCGCGGCCGTGCACTCAGTCCGTCAGCAATTAAGTTTGCTGCGCTGATGCGAGAACTCAGTTATAACAACGGAGGAACCTTTATCGGGTTAAGCAGCCTTAACTAAAGGGATACGACTATGCCAACAGCCAAAATAACGTTTTTCACAGCTCTGCTCGCACTGGTATTGATCTCCGGGTGCAGCTCATCGGCGCAGGTACAGGTGCAATCCCAATTCCCCAAGGTCATATCACAACCGAAACCGATTAATGGCGTCATCGTCTTTAGTGAAGAGTTCCAGAACTACATCGCGACACCGTCCAAAAACACCACTATCGACCTCGGCGTAGCGCAGACCAACTTGTTGCGCAACGCCTTTAGCGGTCTGTTTGCCAATATCGAATTTGTCTCGTCCAGCGACCAGGTCAGTCTGGAAAATGCTCTGATCATTACCCCCTCGGTTACGGAAGTGCAAATCTCCACACCCTCAGACACCTATCTGAATGTCTATGAAGTGTGGATCAAGTACAGCCTCGATATTGCCGATGCCGATGGCCAGCAGATCGACAGCTGGTTTATGCCCGCCTATGGCAAAACGCCTAATTCCTTTATGCTGTCAAAATCCAACGCCATCGAAGAGGCTGCAATCATTGCCCTGCGCGATGCCGGCGCCAAGTTACTGCTCGACTTCTATCGCATTCCCAGCGTCTACAACTGGGTAATAGAAAAAGAAAAACAGGAGGCGCAAAAATGAACTATTCAGCCATCCTCAGCGGTACGCTGTTTATTGCCTTGATGCTTAGCGGCTGCGGTGCCACCACCACCATCGACGAATACCGCCCGACCACCAAAGCCATGCAAATTAACAGCGAGGAATCGGTAGTTATTCTCGGCCGTCGCGATGCCGGACACTACGACACCGACCGCGAATTTATTGACTGTGTCGCCAAAAAAATGGAAGGCGCAGATATTCAGGTGCTGCCCGAGCGGCAATTTATCGACTCCATCTATCCCTGGTTTGAACCGCGCACCGCGCCCAAGGGCCTCAAGCGCTTAACCCGTTTGATGAAAAATCCAGCGATTAAAAAGCAAGTTCGCAACCAGAAACTGCGCTATCTGGTATGGATCGACGGTTCCACTAACACCCATGACAGGGGCGGTTCAATCAGCTGTGCAATCGGACCCGGCGGCGGTGGCTGTTTTGGTTTTGCCCAGTGGGAAAAAAGCTCAATCTACGAAGCAATTGTTTGGGATCTGAGCGACCTCACAGAAAAGGGCCGCCTGCGTGTTGACTCAACCGGAACCTCCTATCTGCTCGGCGTCGTCGCGCCCATTCCGTTGCTGACGCCGGTTAAAAATGATGCCTGTACCAGCCTTGGCAAACAGCTAAAACAGTTTTTTAGCGTGGCAACAAATAGCGCTCAAAATAACAGCGACTCAAGTGACTAGACGGTAACCGACAGCTCTATGGCCACTATTCAGATTAACTCAATTAAGGATCAAATCCGCGCCTGGCTGCTGATACCGCTCTTGGTATTGCTGCCGACCGTCGAGGCTATAGCAAAAACCACCGGCGAAGATATCTATAAACAGGTGCTCGAGAGCACCGCTATCTACGATGACCCGGAACTGGATAGCTATATCAGAAAGCTCGGCGAAGAGATTGTCGCGCAATCTGAAATGGCCGGCGAAAAATTTACCTTCACCCTGCTTGACTCACCCGACCTGAATGCCTTTGCCACCCGCGACAACTACATCTACGTCAACCGGGGACTACTCAACTACGTCAGCAATGAAGCACAGCTGGTCTCGGTGCTGGCTCACGAAATCGGTCACGTGACACGCAAACATGTCACCGGTCAGGAGGGCAAGGCAACCGGCGCACAGGTACTTTCCGCCATTGCCGCAGTGCTCTCAGGCAGTGCCGACGTCTATGAAGCCGGCATGGCCTACGCCAGCTCAATTATCCGCGGTCACGGCCGGCGCAACGAACTCGAGGCCGATGAAGCCGGAGCTGAATATATGGCCAAGCTGGGTTACTCGCCAGATGAAATGATCAATATGCTGTCGATTATGAAAGATTATGAAATGCTGCAGAAAGATCGCGCCAAAGCCAGGGGCGCCAGCAACCAAACCTATCACGGCATCTTCTCGAGTCACCCGCGCAACGACTCGCGCCTGCGCACCGTGGTCAGCAAGGCGCAGACATTTCAGGCCGAGCAGCCACGGGATAACGGCGCCGCAATTTACCGCCAACTCACCGACGGCCTGATCTGGGGCGAGAACTTTCTGGCCAAGCAAAAGCAACCTCAACGCTACTCCGATATGACCATGCGTGTGCGCTTTGATTACCCCGACGGCTGGACCCAGACCAATGACAGCACAACGCGCAGTTCCAGTGGCAGTCCCGAGGACAGCAGCGCCATATTGAGCATGACACCCATCGCCCGAACCAGCCAGACGCCGGAAGAGTATCTCTACAACTACCTTAAGGTCGCCAAGCTGGATCTCGGCAAAGCGATTTCTCCGGCCGGGCTAAAAGGCTTTACCGGCATATTGCCCGGCACCGAAGACCAACCCCCCAGCCGAATCGCCGTCATTTATTACAAGCTCAACGCCTTCGTATTCAAAGGCGAGGTCGACGATCCAGATAAATTTGCCGAGACAGATAAACTGTTCTCCCAATCTATCGCCACGTTTCGGCCCATCTCCCAACGTGAGATCGATGGACAAAAACCGAAGCGCGTTCACTATGTCAAAGCCACCAACGCCACCACCTTCGACAAACTCGGCAAGGCGCTCAAACTCCGCTCCTCAGAAGTCGACGACCTGCGTATAATCAATGGCCACTACCCCACCGGCGAACCCAGCGCCGGCGATTGGATCAAAATTTTTCGACAGTGAACCGGCCATGAAAAAAATCTCCTCAACACCCTTTTTGCGAGTGGTTGCAGTACTTTTTGCAATCGCTGCGCTGGTCATTGGTGGCATCTACTGGCTCGGCACACAATCGACCGCCGACCGCCAGACCGTGGCGCTGGATGCCTTGACCAACCCTGACAGCGATGCGCTGCAAAGGCGAATTAATCAACAGCTGTTTGGCGACGACCTCGTTGATGTAGAGGGGATTGGCGCCGATATCGACAACACTCTCGATCCCAACGCCATGCAGGCAAAGCTCGCCGGCCTCACTAAAAATGTCACCACCGAACGCGTTCCCACCGAGCAAGAATTGCGTCTCTTTTACGCGCTCAACAAAGACAACTATCGCAACCCATCACTCTTCTGGCTCAGTGTCGAAACCTTTACCACAGCCCGCCACGGCGGGCAGGTATTTGAGAAAGCGCAACAGGCACTTGAGTCGGTACGTCAAGCAACACTCGAGTCGGGAAGCAGCTCGGCTGTGCCTGAGGGCGATAGCCATGATCGCTACGCACGCATTTCCAGCACCGAGCTGGCGGAGCGATATGGACCCAGTTTTGTGGCTAGCCTGATGCAGGCAAGTGAAGAAAGCGCGGCCCTACCCTGCTGGCACGGGCCAATCAGCTCCCCACAGGGCGCTAACTTGGTATGTGTTCGAGAGGTGCTGTGGGGAGATTACCCGGCCCTTGTATCAATCAAATACCAGGTTATTAACGATTGGCGGTTTTCGGTTAAATAAACTCAGTGACCCAAGCGCTCTAGGCCATTAACTCGGCAAAGAACGTTTTCAGGCCAGGTGCGCCTTCATCCTTCCAGATTTTCAGCGCCGCAGTACCGACTATGGCGATATCGGCGTGGCCGCGCAAAAAATCGAGATCGCTTTTGCTGCTGATACCAAAGCCGACACCGATTGGCTTATTGGTGTGTTGACGGCAGCGTTCGATCAACGCCAGAACATCATCACCCATATTAGTTTTTGAACCGGTAACACCTTTGCGCGCCACGGCATACACCATGCCGCGACTGGCCAGACCAAGTTTCGCCAAGCGCTTATCACTGCTGGTTGGGGTCATCAAAATAATCGGCTCAATGCCCGCCTCTTCGGAGAGACGGTGCAAATTAACCGCTTCCTCCACCGGCAAATCGGGGAGAATATAACCCACGCCACCCGCTTCTTTAACACGCTCAACAAAGCGCTCTTCGCCCATCTTAAACGCGGTATTGTAATAGCCCATCATCAGCACTTTAAACGGGAAGCGCGCACTTACCTCGGCCATAAATTTAAAACACTGGTCAATGGTAGTGCCAGCCTTCAGCGACTCTTCGTTGGCGTGCACAAACAGCGGGCCATCGGCGCTCGGCTCGGAAAATGGAAACTGCAGCTCGACCAGATCGACACCGGCCTCAGCCATAATCTCCAGTTCCTGCATATTTTCTTCAAACGAGGGATAACCACAGACCACATGCGCCATCACCAAAATATCTTTGCCGCGCTTGCGCTCAGCGATATAGCTTTGCAGACCCATTAACCTCTCTCCCTGCGATATTGATCAGCCTTGCCCTCGATAAAGCGCTTCCACTTGGCATCGTCCAGCGCATCGGCAATGGTAAAGATATCCTTATCGCCACGACCCGACATGTTGACCAGTACGATTTCATCTTTGGACATGGTTGCGGCTTCTTTTAATGCCACCACAAACCCATGAGTGCTCTCCAGAGCTGGAATCAAACCCTCGGTGCGCATCGTCAACTTCAGCGTCTCTTTTACCTCGGCATCGGTAGCAGCCTCGAAACGGACCTTGCCCTGATCATGCAAGTGGGCAAAGATCGGGTTGACACCAATATAGTCGAGACCGGCCGCAACCGAATGGGTCTCATTCATATTGCCTTCCTCGTTTTGCAGGAAGTACGTTTTGTACCCTTGAGCCACACCGACGCTGGCATCGTCATAGGCCAGTCGCGCCGAGTGCATATACGAGCCGACACCCTCACCACCGGCTTCACAGCCGACCAGCTCAATATTGGGCTCATCAAAGAATCCCTGAAACAGACCCATGGCGTTGGAACCGCCACCGACACAGGCATAAACCCGATTCGGTAAACGCCCGGTCTGAGCCAAGATCTGCTCGCGAGCTTCCATACCAATAATCGACTGGAACCAGCTCACCATCTCAGGAAACGGGTGCGGGCCACAGGCTGTCCCCAAAATATAGTGGGTGTCGGCCATATTGGTCACCCAGTCGCGCATGCACTCATTCACCGCATCTTTCAATGTCTTCTGGCCATCTTCAACCGCGATCACTTCCGCCCCGAGATTTTCCATCCAGAACACATTGGGACGCTGGCGCGCGACATCCACCGCACCCATATAAATCTTACAATCAAAACCAAACTTAGCCGCCATAGTCGCCGTGGCAAAGCCGTGCTGTCCGGCACCGGTTTCAGCGATTACACGCTTTTTGCCCAGACGCTTGGTTAACAGGCCCTGACCCATCACATTGTTAATCTTGTGCGAACCAGTGTGGTTGAGATCATCACGCTTAACATAAATCTGCGCGCCGCCCAGCTCACGGCTAAGGTTCTCGAGATAGGTAACCGGAGTAGGTCGACCAGAATAGTTTTGCAGCAGCGCCACGTACTCCTGCCAGAATGTCGGGTCGGCTTTACATTCACGGAAGCATTCAAGCAGTTCCTCGATGGTCGCCTGCAGAATTTCCGGCAGAAAAACACCGCCATACTCTCCGTAGTAACCTTCACGGCCGTCGGAGAAGTCAAAAATATCCATGAAAAGCCTCAATAGATGGCGGTGACATCCCTTTCCGGGAGACCGCGTTTAGGTACATTTGCCAAGTTCCTGTAGTTTATCCAAGTCCCCGGATCGGCACAACGGTGACATAGGCTAACCGCCCGAACCGGACGGCGCTAAAAATTTTATACGGCGTGGGAGCAAGGCCGGTTTAGCTCAGTGCTGTGACCAATTTTGCGCCATCGGTCAGCGTTTTCAGTCACACCAGTCACGGTGCGGATTACAGCAATCTATCCACACCTTTTGCACCCTATTAGCAAACCGAAAAATCACCTTTCGGACGAAAAAACACAATATGTAGTGTATTAATGCTTGCATGACACACCATGTAGGATAAACTGCGTGACGCTGTAAACGAGTTGCACCGGGCAAGTTTTAGTCAGAGCCAGGTATCAAAAACAAAAATTTACGCAGCGATTACTATTTTTCGCCGGTTTGCTTAACCGGAGCTAGCCCAGGCACATAGCCGGGACATTTGAAACCAAATTTAATACGCAACGAACAGAAAAGGTCAGTCAATGAGCACCGCAACCAAACTAAAATCGGTCAAAGCCGTAGCCAAAACCCCCGAGATTAAATTCCAGGAAGCCTCTCTCGACATCTGGGATAAAAAATATCGCCTCAAAGATAAACAGGAACAACCTGTCGATGCCGATATCAATGCAACCTATGCTCGCGTGGCCAAAGCGTTGTCGGATGTTGAAGATGAGTCACAGCGCGAAGAGTGGCAGGCACGTTTTGTTTGGGCGCTTAAGCACGGTGCTATTCCCGCCGGCCGCATTATCTCCAATGCTGGAGCGCAGGCTTACAAGCCCGCCACATCGACAATTAACTGTACGGTTTCCGGCATTGTTCCCGACTCTATGCAAGGCATTCTCGAGCGCAATCTCGAAGCTGGCCTGACCCTCAAAGCCGGCTGCGGTATCGGTTATGAGTTCTCTACCCTGCGACCCAAAGGTGCCTATGTCTCCGGTGCTGGCGCGTACACCTCAGGTCCGCTGTCGTTTATGGATATCTATGACAAGATGTGTTTCACCGTCTCCTCGGCCGGTGGCCGCCGCGGTGCTCAGATGGCGACCTTTGATGTCAGCCACCCGGACGTGTTTGACTTTGTGCGCGCCAAGCGTGAAGACGGTCGCCTGCGTCAGTTCAACCTGTCGCTGCTGATCACCGAAGAGTTTATTGAAGCCGTGCGCAACGATGGCAACTGGGACCTGACCTTCCCCGTGAGCGCCAAAGAAATTGAAGGCGGTCTCGATCTCAATGGCGACAATATTGTCTGGAAGCCTTTCCCAACCACTGAAAACTACCACAGCAACGACGAGGGCCTGGTGGCCTGCCGCATCTATGAAACCGTTCGTGCACAAAAGCTCTGGAATGCCATTATGTCGTCGACCTACGACTACGCCGAACCAGGCTTTATCCTGATTGACCAGGTCAACAAAAATAACAACAACTGGTTCTGCGAAGATATTCGCGCCACCAACCCCTGTGGCGAACAACCTCTGCCACCTTATGGCAGCTGCCTGCTCGGCTCGGTCAACCTGACCAAGTTTGTGCGCAACCCGTTTACTCCAGAAGCTTACTTTGACTGGGACGAATACGCAGAAGTGGTTGGCGTCTTTACACGCATGCTCGACAACGTGGTTGAGATCAACGGCCTGCCACTCGAAGGTCAGCGCAGAGAGATTGAATACAAGCGTCGTCACGGCATGGGCTTCCTTGGCCTCGGCTCCACGATCACGATGTTGTGCATGAAGTACGGTGATCAGGACTCGCTCGAGTTTACCGAGCGCGTCGCTCAGGACATGGCCGTAGCCGGTCTTAAAGCAGGTGTTGACCTGGCCCGCGAAAAAGGCCCCGCGCCGATTATGGAAGACGACTTCGAAGTCACCGCAGCGATGATCTTCAAGCGTCCTGAGATGGCCGCAGACGGCATCAAAGTCGGCGACACCATCAAAGGTAAAGTACTACTCGGCAAATACAGCAACTATATGCGCAATGTTGCCAAGGTCGCACCAGAGCTAATCGACTCGATAATTGAAGAGGGCTGTCGTTTTAGCCACCATTCATCCATCGCACCGACGGGCACCATCTCCCTGTCACTGGCCAACAACGTCAGCAACGGTATCGAGCCAAGCTTTGCGCACCACTACTCGCGCAACGTTATCCGCGAAGGGAAAAAGTCCAAAGAGAAAATCGATGTATTCTCCTACGAACTGCTTGCCTATCGCACGCTGATTAACGAAAAAGCCATGCCCTACGGTACCAGTGAAGAAGAGGCCCTGCCTGACTACTTCGTCAGCTCCGAAACCATTAAGCCAAAGGCACACGTCGACATTCAGGCCGCCGCACAGAAGTGGGTTGACTCTTCAATTTCGAAGACCATCAACGTGCCAACCGATTGCGACTACGAAGACTTTAAAGATATCTATCTCTATGCCGCAGAAAAAGGTTTGAAAGGCTGCACCACCTTCCGCTTCAACCCGGAAGCCTTCCAAGGCGTACTCGTCACAGAGAAAGATCTTGAAAACACCACTTACAAATTTACATTGGAAGATGGTTCAACTGTTGAGTTTAAAGGCAACGAAGAAGTTGAGTACGACGGTGAAACGCACACCGCCGCCAACCTGTTTGATGCACTGAAAGAAGGTTACTACGGTAAATTCTGATCAACGTAACGCAACCCGTAGAATCTTGAGAGGACGGAAATGACTAAGAAAATTGGACAAAAAATTGTTGGCTACAAAGTAGCTACTGAAGACGACGTAAGACCAGCCGTAAGCAAAGCACCGGAAAGCAACATTATCCAGATGCACGAAAAGGTCTCGCGGCCCGAAGCACTGGCTGGCAGCACCTATAAAATCAAGACCCCGATGTCAGACCATGCTCTGTATCTGACCATCAACGATATTATCTTGAACGAAGGTACCGACCACGAGCTGCGCCGCCCGTTTGAAGTGTTTATCAACTCCAAAAACATGGACCACTTCCAGTGGATCGTCGCCCTCACCCGCGTTATCTCGGCGGTGTTCCGCAAAGGTGGCGACTGCACCTTCCTGGTAGAAGAGCTAAAAGCCGTATTCGATCCCCAGGGCGGCTACTTCAAGCCCGGCGGTAAGTTCATGCCATCCCTGGTTGCCGAGATCGGCTGGGCCATCGAAGATCATCTGCAAAAGATCGGCCTGCTGAAAAAGCCCGAAATCCCCGAGCACCAGCAGAAAATCATGGACGAAAAGCGCGCTGAGTTTGAAAGCGTAGCCGCCACACCAGATACCGGCGCCAGCGACTTCCCACCCACCGCCGAACTGTGCAAAAAGTGCAGTGTCAAAGCCACCATCCTGATGGATGGCTGCATGACTTGCCTCAACTGCGGCGACTCAAAATGCGGTTAGAATTTAGTTGAATAGCAGTCAGCAGAAAACAAAAAAGCGGCCATCGGCCGCTTTTTTCTGTCTTAAATAATGCAGTAATCGATATTGACAAAAAAACCCCTGCTGCAAAGGAGGGGGAGTGATACATATCAGCAGGGGTCACAAAAACTATCAAACAGCTAACGGATCATTGAGCAGTTATCCTACGTACTGACCAAGAATCTTTATTCAACAATCAATAGCTACTTTTATAAGACTCCTCAGTGAGGAAAAACCCTACCCCTATTAAAAAGAAAAAATATCCATACCCTCACCCTATCAATCGAGAGCCCAACAGGCGTCTTTTAACCTCCTGATTTCGGGGCAGGCGGTGCCGACGACTAATGGTTCGGCGGCGTCTTAATATAAAAATCCCCATTCTCAATTGGGGATTTTAGCGTCAGCGAGCGGAAGCAGTTGCCCTTCAATATAAGCAGCGCCCTGCGCCATAGGAAAGTTTAACGAACACCTTATTCATCAACATCAATCCAGCGCGTCAGCATCTTTTGTTTAATCTGATCGGTTAACGGGATCGACTTACGCTTCACCAAATCAAAATAAATCAGCTTCGCCATCATTGTCGCTGCCGTTTCTCCGGTTAGCCGATTAGTCATCACGTAGCGTGCCGTAAATGAACTGTTTCCAATCTGGCTTATGCCGCCGTTAATCTCAATCAACTCCCCTGCCTTCATCTCACCAATATAATCGATGCTGTTGTGCACATCGGCAAAGCCGCGGCCCTGCCAATCCGAACCCGTCGCAGACCACCCGGTGGCTTCATGCAACAGCTGATAACTGGCATCATCAAACATGCCCAGATAGTGGCGCGTGTTTAAATGCCCCATAACATCGCAGTGCCAAGGGTGGACTACGCCTTTATACAAAAGATGCATTGGTTATTGCTCCCATTCAATATTGCCGTCAACGGCCAGTTTGTGTGCAGTATGTATTTGGCGGCAGCGGCAGACGCCGAAAAAAGTATAGCAGTTGCAATCTACGATGGTTGGATCTTTGAGTGCGCACAAATCTATTTTAGAGGTCGCTTTTTTAGCAGCCAGCATATCAACCAACATACGTCCGCATGGATTATCCACCGTACTGACTGACTCAGTGGTAAGAATATAGTCATGCCCTGGGGCATGATTGTGGTTGGAGGTCCCTCCATGCTGTCATCCCCGGCGCGGTGGCGGAATCTCAAGCGTTAAACCTGATTTAGCAGATAACCGATCATCAGCACCTGGGGGAGTGTAATCAGTGGCAGGAACAGCGCTATTTTCCAGGATTTGGTGGTGTCGCGAATGACCATTACTTCAGTGTAATCGGTGGCGACGCCGGCCATCAGGAAAGTGAAGCCGTTGCCGGGTGCGGCGGCGCGGGTAATGATGTCGGCGGCGATGGGAGTTGAGCCCTCTGAGCAGACTTCGATAATAGTGGCAGCGAGCAAGGTCAGAAACAGGCCTGAGACGGTGGGGCCAAAAAGGGTTTGGTAAGTATCGAGGGGCACCAGCGCGCGGATGGCGGTGGCGAGCACGATACCGAAAAACAGCCAGCGAAAGACCATGCGGGAGTCGCGCAAGCCATCCCATAACAAGTCTACGAGTCCTTTGGGTGTGAAGCGGATCTGTTTGAGAGCAGCGCTGATCTGTGGCCAGAGTGGTACATTTTGGATGTTGCTGTTGCCGCTATTACTACCGTTATGACTATTAGAATTTCCGGGCAGCACCTGACTCTCGACAAGGCGGTCGAAGATAATCCCAGTAACAATACCAATCGCCATGGATAGACCAATAAAGGCCAATGTGTAGCCCCAGCCGATCAGGGTGATCAAGACCACAGTAAGTGACAGTGAGTTCCAGGGGCTGGCAATCAAAAAAGCCATCAACTGGCCGATGCTGGCACCACGTTCATAGAGCTTGGTGCCGACCATCAAGATGCCATGACTACAGAGATCGAGCAACACACCAGCGAAGGTGGCGCGCATCACACCTCTGACAGTGCCACCCTGCCCCAGCGCTGACATCACCAGTTCTCTCGGGATGCGCTCGAGCAGGCCAACAAAGACTACCGCCATCAGAAGGCCCCACCACATTTTGTCAATCAACTCATAGATACCAGAGCTGGCGGTGACCAGCCATTGCGGCAGCGCTGCAGCAGACGGTGCTGGACTGACAAACAATAGATGGGTCAGGTAACCAAGTGCAACCAGGCTGCCAGACACCCACAACAGATAATCGGGACGCGTCGCTTTGACCGTGTCGCTTTCACAGCAGGAGGTGGTTGTTTTGGGTGCCGGCGGTGGGCAGCAATCGCTCATAGTGATAATCCTGAAAAGTCCTTATTTAAGCTTACACTAAAGCACATTACTCAAATCAAGATTATCTGAATGCAATTATTGTCACGGTTTGGTTGTCCCAAAGCTTGCCAAACGAACTCTCAGGACATCGATGCATCGAATATGGCATCAAGACTGCAGACGATACCCAGTTATTTGATGCCGCTATTTTCAAGAAATCACTGCCTGACAGCGTACTCCTCGAGTCTTGCTCCAAAACCTCCAACACCTATTTATCGGATGCCTAAATAACAACCGCTGACAAACCTGTTTTCATGGCTATAATAGGCCCTTATTGATAGCGTTTGAGATGTGCCCAAATTGAACCTGATAAAGAAATGCTCTGCCCTGATGACGGTTTTGCTGTATAGCCAATTGGCTGCTGCGGATATGTTTTGGTTTGTGCGCGAAGACAATGGCGATACCAACTGGCAGTATGTGGCGAATTTCTCGAGCGGCATTCTGATTATTGCACTATCGCTGACGATTATTCGGTTGGCGTTTACGCGACGGGCTGCACGACGCTACAACCATGAGCTTGAGGAGATTCGCGCGCAGCTCGAGGAGCGGGTTAAAGAGCGCACGGCGACCTTGGATGAAGCCAATAATATGCTGCAACAGAGCAATTCTGCTCTCGAGGAAGAAATTGCCGAGCACCGCGAGACAACTACGCTGTTGCGTCAGTCTGAGTCCTATATCACGAATATTTTGCGCTCGCTGCCGCTGATGTTGATTGGCCTGAATAAGAAAGGCGAGATCACCCAGTGGAACAGTCGCGCCGAGGAGACCAGTGGTTTGCCAGCGGATCGGGTGTTGGGCAAGGATCTGTGGGAGGCTTATCCAACTATTGCGGTGACGGCCGAGCAGATTCAGCAAGCTCAGGATGGCGACAAGCTGCTGACCATTAAATACAGCCAGCGCGGTCAGTACCATTTTGATATCACTATTTATCCGCTGCACGATCAGCAGGAGACCGGTGTGGTGATTCTGATCGACGATGTGACCCAGCGGGTCAAAAGCGAAAATATGTTAGTGCAGCGTGACAAAATGTCATCGATGGGAGAGATGGCCTCGGTGATGGCGCATGATATGAATATTCCGCTGCAAGCGATTCTAAAAGATCTGCAGATGGTACGTCAGGACCTGACAGACGATCACATTGACCCGGTGGCGGTCAACGAGTTGCTTGAAGATGCTTTGATTCGCGGTCGTCAGGCGGCGTCGGTGATCGATAATCTGATCAACTTCTCCGACAGTGGTGCCGGTGAAAAACAATTGGCCGATGTCACCGCGGTGATGGACCACAGCATTGAGCTAGCGGCAGATGTGCTGTCGGTAACCAAAGGTCTGCGCTTCAAAGATGTCGCGATCAACCAGAACTATGCCGATGAGTTGCCACAGTTGCGCTGTCATGTGCCGGAACTGCAACAAATGTTTCTCAGTCTGTTCCGTTACTGCTGTCATGCTCTGGGCAAGATCGAAGATCCGGCGCACAGCCCGGCGATCAATATTGAGATAAGTGAGTTTTACGATGCGATCTGGGTGCGTGTGCAGCACAATGGCCGCGGCATGAGCAACGAAGAACAACAGCTTATCTTTGAGCCGTTTTTTGCCGGCAGTCATGCGGCCGCGGACGTTGCTGAAAATGATGCCAGCGAGCGACTGTCTTTTGTGCAGTTTATTGTCCAGGATCAGCACCAGGGTCAAGTTGCAGTGACCTCGGACGTCAATATCGGCACCACCTTCCATATTCAGCTGCCAATACTCTAGACCAACAGTTCAAAACCGGCAGCGACAGATCAGAGCCTTGTGATCAAAGACTATTTAGCACCTGCAGCGGGGGTTGCGTGACCGCCTTGCGGCTGTAGGCAACGCCCAGTATTCCGACCAGCAAACCACCGACCAAAGGCCCAACCAACCACAGCCAGGGGTGCCAAACAAATTCCTGCTGGAACATAAAACGCTGCAGCATGGCCACCGCAAATTCGGCACCCAGTGCTGCGAGCAGACCCGCCATCAGTCCCAGAGTACTGAACTCAACCCACTGCACACCAAGAATTAACCGCCTTGAGCTGCCCAGGGTGCGCAGAATGGCACTCTCTTTAAGGCGCTCTTCCATCGACAGACTAACCGCGGCAAACATCACCAGGATGCCACAGCCGAGAATTAGCAAGGTCATCATTTCGAGCCCGCGAGTAACCTGCGAGACGATGGTGCGGATGCGGTCAATAATCTTGTCCAACTCGACCACTTGCAGGGTCGGATAGTGGCGCAACAGATCGTTGACCAGCAGTTTTTCCTCGGCGGGTACATATAGACTGGTCATATGGGTGCGCGGGTACTCTTCCAGATAGCCCTCGGGGAACAGGAAGTAAAAGTTGGGCGTCATGTTGTCCCAGTTGAGGCTGCGAGTGCTGGTGATCACCGCATCAAATTCAAGACCACCGACACTAAAACGAATTTTGTCACCCAGTTTTAATCCCAGCTCGGCGGCGATATCCACTTCCAGAGAAACCGGTGCTAGATTGCTGCTCTGAGAGTCGCTATTTTGAGAGTCGCTGTTCGAAGGCACACTGTCGTCCCACCACTGGCCGTCGACAATGCTGTTGCCTTCGGGCAGGTCGCGGGTCCAACTCAGATTAATTTCACGGCGCAGCGACTCATGACCCTCGGCAACCACGTCTTCGGGAGGCAGGTCTTTGAGTTGGGTGATGCGTCCGCGCACCATGGAATACCAACCAGCGGTTTCCAATTTGCGGTCATCGATCAACTGCTTGACGCCGTCCAGCTCATAGGCCGCGACATTAACGATAAAATGATTGGGCGAATCATCGGCCAACTGCCAGCGCCACTCATCGATCAGAGAAGTGCGCACCACAACCATTATCATCAACAGCGCGATAGCCCCGGAAAAGCCCACCATCTGAATCAGGCTGGGTTTTTTGCGTCGCCACAGATTGGAGAGTGCCAGCCGCCAGATACTACCCATCCAGTGACCATAGGTTTTACCGAGGCGCAGTAACAACAGGCCGACACCAATCGAGGAAGCGGCAGTGAGTGCAAAGCCGAGCAGAATCGCCAGCGCAAGTATCACATTATTGCTGTACCAGACCAGCAACAGCGCCACAGCCAACACGCCGAGGAAACCGCGCACAATGGCATTGAAGGCTTTGATGGGCGTATCTCGACGCAGCACCGCAAGGGGCGATTGCGCCGGCAGATGCCAGAGTGCCGGCAGGGTAAAACCGGCCAAACACAGCATGCCGGTCGCCATTCCTGTAATCCAGGGGCGTGGTCCGGCGGTTGGCAGTGCGATGGGTAACCATTCACGCACGACGGAAATTAATAACTGATGAAAGCTCCACCCGACGAACAGACCAATCAGCGAGCCGATTGTGCCGAGTAGAATAATCTGTTGCAGATAGAGGCTGCGCACACGGCTAGCCGAGGTGCCCCAGCTTTTTAACAGCGCAACTTGCAAAATCTGACCGCTGGCAAAGTGGTGGCTGGCCAGTGCCAGAGCAATACCCGCCAACACCACACCAATGCTGCCGGCCAACAGCAGGAAGCGGCGACCGCGGTCCATGGTGCTGGCGATGCTGGCTTGGGCTTCATCGGGCGTAATCACTCGCTCATGGATGCTGAGTTGTTGTTTCAACCAATCAACATAGCTGGCAAAGCCTTCTCCGTCTGCCAGTAACAGTCGATAGGTAACCCGGCTGCCGGGCTGAATCACGCCGGCTTGATCGAGATCTTGCCAGTTCATCAAAATTCGTGCGCCGAGCATGGACGAAAATGAACTGCCGCTGTCGGGTTCTTCAATTAATATCTGGCTGACTTTAAAGCTGCCATCACCGAGCTCGATAGCGTCGCCGAGCTCAATACTCAGCAATGGCAACAGTCGAGAATCAACCCACAGCTCGCCAGGCGCGGGACCATAGCTGACTGATTCAATATCGGCTGCTTCGGTGGCAAAGGGTATCTGCGAACGCTTGAGTGTGCCGCGCAGGGGGTAACCGCTCTCCACCGCTTTGACTGAGGCCAGATGCATCTCGTCACCCTGATAGGTCATCGAGGCAAATGAAACCGTGCGGGCAGTGCGCACGCCCTCTTCGGCAGCGCGCTGCAGCCACTCAGGATTGGCCGGTTTGCTGCTGCGAATCACCAGGTCGGCAGCGAGAAATACACTTGATTCCGAGACCAGAGCGCGTTCAACGCGCTCAGCCAGCAGCGCCACCGAGGTCACCACCGCCACGGCCAGCACCAGCGCAGCAAAAATTAGACCTAACTGCCCGCCGCGCCAACTGCGCCACAACATTTTCAGAGCCAACATCAGGCGCCTCGCCCTGCGGTATTGGTGTTGGCGGCATCGAGCTGACGCCCACCTTGCAGCTCGAGGGTGCGACTGCAGCGTGCGGCAAGGGTTTTTTCATGGGTGACCAGTACCAGCGTGGTGCCCTCTTCTTCATTCAGCGCAAACAGCAGATCGTTAATTTTTCCGCCAGTGCCGGTATCCAAGTTGCCGGTCGGTTCGTCGGCAAACAAAATAGTCGGTCGGCAGGCAAAGGCTCGGGCCAGCGCCACACGTTGTTGTTCGCCACCGGAAAGTTGACGCGGATAGTGGCCCACTCGCGCAGCAAGGCCGACTCGCTCGAGATAGTGTTCAGCTGTCCGCAAGGCATCGGCAACACCCTGTAGCTCGAGCGGCAAGGCGACATTTTCCAGCGCGGTTAAACCGGGCAACAGGTGAAAGGATTGAAAAACAAAGCCAACATGACCGGCGCGCACCGCGGCACGGCCCTCTTCATCCATGGCGGTAATATCTTCACCGTTAATCGAGACACTGCCGGAGGATGGCAGGTCGAGTCCGGCGAGAATCCCCAACAGAGTGGATTTGCCGGAGCCGGATGCACCGACAATCGCCAATGTCTCGCCGTTTTGTACCGAGAGATTAATATTGTCGAGGATGCGCAGGGAGCCTTCCGAGGTTTCGACCTGCTTGCTGATCTGGTTTACTTCAATCATAAAAATTCGGCTCTTTTACACCAACGGGTTAATTTAAACGTAAGGGTATGACAGACTACTCGATTGGACTACATATGGTACGCAGAGTAAGCGGATTTGTATTCAGTGAAACAAACTTAACTGGCAACAACACTTTCTACTAACAAGAACACTTTTCAATAACAAGAACACACTCTATGAAATTTATAACTGCGGGTCGCTATTATTTTTATGCTCTTTTACTCAGCTTGATGCTGATGGCTCAGGGCAGTGCCGCATCTACACTTTTGATTCTCGGCGATAGTCTTAGCGCAGGGTATGGTATCGATGCGGACAAGGGCTGGGTGAACTTGCTGCGCAGTGACCTCGACGGTCAACACCGAGTTATCAACGCCAGTATTAGCGGCGATACCACCGGAAACGGCCTGGCGCGTCTGCCTGTGCTGTTAGAGAAGTTCAAACCCACTCATGTGCTGTTGGAGCTGGGTGGCAATGACGGTCTGCAGGGCCATCCGCTGTCACGTATGCGGAGCAATTTACAGCGCATGATTGCGCTATGCCGTGAATACAATGCACAACCGATTCTATTTGGTATGCGTCTGCCGCCTAATTATGGCAAGCGCTACGCGGATACCTTTGCCGCGGTGTTTGAAGACCTCGCCGACAAGGAAAATCTGCCGCTGGTGCCCTTCCAGTTTGAACAACTGGTGGTGACCGAAGGGATGATTCAGCAGGATGGTATTCACCCCACCGAGCCAGCACAGCCGATTATTGCTGACGCGGTGTGGGCGGAAATCAAGGACTTGCTTTAATTATCAGCCGGCACAAAGATTAGCGCTAAACCATTGTTGCACCAGCGTTGACCGGTCGGCGCTGGACCGTCATCAAAGACATGACCTTGATGACCACCGCAACGGGCGCAGTGATATTCGGTGCGCGGCCAGATCATGCTGAAATCGAGTTTGGTTTCAATATGCCCGGCTACGGTTTCAAAGAACGATGGCCAGCCGGTGCCGCTGTCATATTTCATCGCAGCGGTAAACAGCAACAGGTCGCAGCCAGCGCAGTGGTAGACGCCGTCGCCATACTGCTTGTCGAGGGGACTGGAGCCTGCCGGCTCGGTGCCTTCATCACGCAGAATATAGTATTGCTCATCGCTCAGACGCTGGCGCCACTCGCTGTCGCTGAGATAGAGTTTTTCCAGTGCGCTGGCAATGGTGCTGATACCTGAGCCAAATAATGCTAGCGCGCTTAACGCACCGCCTTGCAACCAGTTGCGTCGAGTCAGCTGTTGTCGAGCCATGGCGTCCTCCTGATTATTGTGCCTGTCTTCCTGTTCTATACGAATAGCGGTCTGATTTAGCTTTCAGTTTAGCGCCTGCAACGTAGAACGCGCTAATTTATCCCTGTTAATTAACACCATCGGGGTGCGGGATCGCCTGCTTTTTCAGCAGTAACTTGAGTTGCGAGACCAGCCCGCCAATCAGTATTAATGCACAGCCAATCATCTCAGGCGTGGTCAGGTATTCTTCCAGCAACCACCAGCCACCAATCGCGGCAAAGACAGCCTCGAAACTTAAAATAATCGCCGCATGGGACGCCGGCGCGGTGCGCATTGCCACCACTTGCAGAGAGAACGCCATGCCACTTGATAGCACACCGACATAGAGCAACGCCACAGCGGCTCGCAGGACTGCCTGCCAATCCCAAACTTCGGTCAGTAACATCACCACACCACTGATTGCAGAGGCGACCACAAACTGAATAAACATCAGTCGGTAAACCGAGATCTCATTGGCACGCCGGCCGGTGTAGATAACATGTAGCGCCCAAACCACAGAGCTGACCAAAACCAGCAGGTCGCCATAGAGAAATTCATCACCCTTTATCTGGGCTAAAAAGTAGAGTCCCAGCAGTGACAGCATCACCCCCACCCAAGTCGGCCATTCGGTTTTATTGCCCAGCAGCAGTCCGATCAGCGGCACCAAAATAATGTAGACGCCGGTTAAAAAGCCCGCGCGGGCTACAGTCGTGTAGAGCAGGCCAGCCTGTTGCAACAGCATACCGACTGCCATCATCACTCCCAGCGCAACCGCCTTTTTGTCGACTGGCTGAATCTCCAGGACTTTTTTCGGTTTTTCCATCAGATACCAGATCGGGATAATGGCAATGGCGGCAATAACAAAGCGGCAGAAAACAAAGGTAACTGGCCCGATATGATCCATGCCAGTGCTTTGAAAGACAAACGCCAGCCCCCAGATAGCTGCTATCGCCACCAGTAATACATCGGCGCGCAAATCGGCTTTAACACTCATAGTTTTTTCTTATCGTTATTGGTGAAGGATTTTTTATTATTCTGGTTTTGCGGGCCGACGCTCTCGATCAACAGGTCTGGATAAACTGAACCATTAATTGCAGCGTTTCTTGACCGCGGTATTCATTGATATCCAACCGGTAAACACAGCGCACTGTCTGCGCCTGGTCATTGGGCCACTCTTGTATATCAACGTTAAAGCAGATCGCATCAATATTACGCGTCGGTTCAGAGTGCGGCGCGAGCACCAACTTGAGGTGCTTTTCGCCGACGATACGCTGTTGTTTGATCAGGAACAAGCCTTCAAAACAAGGCTCGGGAAACAGCTGCCCCCAGGGGCCACTGTCACGCAATAATTCCGCGGTGTGCATGGACATTTCAGCGTTGTGCAGTTCGCCGTCGGTGACGAGTTTGGCCTGCAGATCATCGGCACTTAGAGACTGTTCCACCTGCTGCTGAAAGGCCTGCTCAAACTGCGCTAATTTGTCTTCTTCAAGGCTTAACCCGGCGGCCATGGCGTGGCCACCAAACTTGCTGATCAGACCGGGATGACGCGCGGCGACAGCGTCCAATGCATCACGGATATGCAATCCTGGAATCGAGCGCGATGAGCCTTTCAGTTGGCCATCGTCGGCGCGCGCAAAGGCAATTACCGGGCGATGAAATTTTTCTTTGATTCTCGATGCGAGCAATCCAACCACACCCTGATGCCATTCGGGCTGAAACAAACATAGCGCCGCCGGCACTTGGCCCTCGCTTGACAGGGGAATGGTTTCAACAATGGCCAATGCTTCGCGTTGCATATCCTGTTCGATTAGCTTGCGATCCTGGTTGAGTTCATCGAGCTCGCGGGCGGTGTCCAGCGCCTGTTGCGGGTTGTCGGTGAGCAAACACTGGATGCCGAGCGAGATATCATCGAGCCGACCAGCGGCATTTAGGCGTGGTCCGAGCGCAAAACCCAGATCTGTGGCGACCAGCCGATGTGGTAATTTGCCGGCAATAGTCAGCAACGCTTTAATTCCCGGTCGACAGTGGCCAGCGCGAATACGCAACAGCCCCTGATGCACCAGCGCGCGGTTAATCTGGTCGAGCGGCACCACATCGGCAACCGTACCCAGAGCAACCAGATCCAGCCAGTTGGCCATATTCGGTTCGGCGATGCTGTTGTCGGCAAACCAGTTGCTGTCGCGCAGTTGACCGCGCAGGGCACTTAGCAGGTAAAAGGCTACACCGACCCCGGCGAGATTTTTACTTGGGAACTGACAGTCGGGTTGATTGGGGTTTACGATCGCAGCGGCGGCAGGCAGGGTCGCTGCGGGCAAGTGGTGGTCAGTGACAATAACCTGCATACCCAGACTATTTGCGTGCGCCACACCGTCGATGCTGGAGATGCCGTTGTCGACAGTGATCAACAACTGCGGTTGGCGCTGAATAGCGAGATCGACAATTTCTGGGGTCAGGCCGTAGCCGTAATCAAAGCGATTGGGCACCAAAAAGTCGACATGCTGATAACCCATAGCCCGCAGGGCCAGAATCATCAGGGCCGAACTGGTGGCACCATCGGCATCGAAGTCACCAATAATCAGAATACGCTGTTGTTCGACCAGCGCCTGGCGCAATATTGCCACCGCTTGATCGATGCCACGCATAGCATTGGGAGAAGGCAGGCAGGAGAGCTGACGTTGCAGCGCTGCCTGCTTGTGAATGCCACGGGCGAGAAAAATCCGCTGTAATAGCGGATCATAGGTCCCATCAAAATCACCGAGTTCGGGGTTAAATGCGCGCGCTTCAATTAGCATCGTAGATGGTGAATTCCTGACAGAGTCTGGCGACGCTGTAAATTATGCTTAGATAAAACCGGAATTTTTACCGATCAGCCAGCTGACGCCGCCGAGAATCGCGATCACAACCCAAAGCACTGCCAGCAGCACTAGGCCGCGAAACGGCTTGCGCTCGGTGCTGTTGTAGCCGCTGTTAATCACCGAGCGGACGCGCTCGAGATCTTCTTCGGATAATTTATTTTCTTCACTCATTAGGGTGCTCTCTCAATTATTCTGGTTATTGCGCCGGTAGTGTTAGAAACCTGGCCACCTGCTCCGGCGACGGGTTCTCCAACCTGGGCACTGTGCCCAAACAGGGCTCGGCAATTCGTTGCTTTAGTGTATCAATATTTTCCTCGAGACGCGGCATATCTGGATCGAGAATATTGGCTACCCATCCGGCTATCTGCAGTCCGTCGCGCAGGATCGCCTCGCGGGTCAACAGCGCGTGATTGAGACAACCAAGGCGCATACCGACCACCATTATTACGGCGCAATTGAGTTCACGGGCCACATCGGCAAGTGTTTCCCGGGAATTAATTGGCACCCGCCAGCCACCCGCGCCTTCGACCAGTACCAGCTCGACGGGCAACAGCGATACACCGCGGCAGTAACCCACCAGGCGCGAGGCCGACAGCCTCACGCCGGCCTCGTCGGCCGCAATATGCGGAGCGATGGCCGGCTCAAGCGCGACCGGATTGACCTGTTGATAGGCGAGCTGATGAGTGGCTGCGGCCTGCAGTTGCAGTGCATCGGTATTCGTCAGGCCGTCGGCACCCTGCTCGCACCCTGCCGCTACCGGTTTCACCGCAGCAGTGCGCAGGCCCTGTAGAGCGGCAGCTGCCAGTACCCCGCAAGCGATGACTGTTTTGCCAACATCCGTGTCAGTGCCGGTAATAAATAACCACTGTTTTGCCATAATCCTGTTTCGCTGGTCCGTAAGATGCTATTTGATGGCGCGAATAGAAATAATTTCCCAGCTCGCCGGTAAGCTGTGCGGCGCGACACGGAACTGTTCATAGGCCGCATAGAGCGCTTTTAACTGTTGCTTGCCGGTCAATGTGCTCTGTTTTCCGGCGTTGTTATTGTGAGCGCCAACCTGTTTCAGTTCCATCAATAATTCACGCACCGAGCGGTGCTGTTGCACGCGCTGTTCGCTCACTAACTCGAGATCGTAAAAGCCGGCCTGCTGCAATGCAGCTTGCCAATCACTCAGCGCATAAAACCGATTGACGTGTACCCGGTCGTCGACCTGTTGCCATGCGCTGCGCAGCTCGGTCAATGTCTGCTGGCCAGGAATCACAATACTGATCCGTCCGCCGGGCTTCAGCACCCGATAGAGTTCGGCGCTCAAACGTGGCAGATTTTCGCACCATTGCAGAGCGAAGTTGGAAAAAATAAGCTCCTGAGACTGATTCTGCAGAGGCAGATCCTCGGCATCGCCACACAGCCACTGGCCCTGTGGATTGTGCTCAGCAGCGTAGGCCAGCATCGCCGGTGACAGATCAATGCCGGTTATAGTCGCGTTCGGGAAACGCGCCTGAAGCTGACTACAGTGATAACCCGTGCCACAGCCGAGATCTATCACCTTGGTAAGCTGCGCCGGAGATGTGAGTGTGGTGGCAGATATGGGCGTCGGTGTGGTAAAAAGTTTCGCGATAGCCTGTTCGCCGACCTGATGTTGCAACTGTGCGGCGCGATCATAGAGCGCTGCCGCACGGCCAAATGAGTCGGCGATTTTGGCTTTGTCGAGCGCGTAGTGATGGCGAGCGAGAAACTCGCTAATCAATTCACTTACCTTCTCCGGCTGCGAAAGCTGGGGCAGGTGCCCAGCCCCCTCAATAATATGACAATCAATCAGACTGTTGAGTGCTGCGATGTTAGCGGCGCTGGCCGCGGGCACCAGCGCGTCATGGCGGCCAAACAATGCCAGGGTTGGACACTGCAATTGACTCAGCGCGATACTGTTATCCATCTCGCCTAACAGACGCAGCAAGTGCTCACCGCTATCGCGATCGATCTCGACCTGCAAACTCCGCAGCGCGCGCATCAATTGACGCTGTTGGCTATCGCCCTGCGCCTGCAGACCGACAAACCGCTTGAGGCAGCTGTTGTGGTCGTCACACCACGCCTCAATAAATTTGGCAAACTGTTGCGGATGCATAGCACTGACATACGCGTCATTGGCGGCAAAACACAGATTGCTGGACAGGGTTATCAAGCCTTCGACGCGCTGCGGATACCGCGCGGCAAAGCCGCTGGCAAGCATGCCGCCCAGTGATAGACCGATTAGATAGCAGCGCGCTGGCAGTTGCTCCGCGAGCCATTGATGGAGTGCATTTTCACTGTAGTCGCTCAGCGGCGGCGATGAGCCAAAACCGGGCAAGTCGAGGGTCATAATATCCGCCGACTGCGATAGCCGCTGCGGCAGCGATTGCCAGATTTGACTGTCCATACCCCAACCATGCAGCAATACCACCGGCCGGGCATAAAGCCGCACGCCAGTGCAAGGATAGTATTTAGCCGCGCAAGATGGATTGGACATCAGTGGGACAACAGCGGCGTTCATTGGCCGCGACCGGGCAGATTGAGCTGATCCAGCGCGTCGATCAATTGCTCAATCTGTTGTTCGCTGTGTTCAGCTGAAAGTGTAATGCGCAGTCTGCCGGTGCCGGCAGGTACCGTCGGTGGCCGAATCGCACCGACCATAAAACCGGCGTCACGCAACTGCTGGCCAGCCTCCATAACCGCGCGATCATTATTAATCAACAGCGGCTGAATCGGTGTATCGGATGGCGCTAACAACATCCCTATCTGCGCAGCACCACGGCGGAAATGCCCAATTAGATGGGTTAATTTTTCTCGCCGCCAGTTTTCCTCACGCACCAGTTTCAGGCTGGCGAGGGTGGCGGCGGCAATGGCCGGTGGCAGTGCGGTGGTATAAATATAGCTGCGGGAAAACTGGATCAGGGTTTCGATCAGGGCTTCACTGCCAGCGATAAACGCGCCAAACGTGCCAAAGCTCTTGCCGAGGGTGCCCATCAGTACCGGCACTTGTTCGATGCTCAGATTGAGCTGCTCGACCAGACCGCCGCCGGTTGCACCGAGCACACCAAGGCCGTGCGCATCATCGACCATTAACCAGGCATCATGAGCCGCGGCTCGTTGACTGAGCTGTTGCAGCGGCGCAACATCGCCGTCCATACTAAAGACGCCATCGGTGACAATCAGCTTGCGCGACGCACTGCTGTGTTCCAGACGTTGTTGTAAATGTTCGAGATCATTGTGTTTGTAACGCTGAAAATCGGCTTGAGAGAGACGCCCGCCGTCGAGGAGTGAGGCGTGATTGAGTTGGTCCTGGAGGATTAAATCACGGCGTCCGAGCAGCGCATTGATCGCCCCCAGGTTGGCCATATAGCCAGTCGAAAAAAGCAGTGCGCGCGGACGTCCGGTAAATTCGGCAAGCTGCTCTTCGAGCGCTTGATGGACGACTGAATGACCACTGATCAGATGAGATGCCCCACTGCCAGTGCCGTATTGATCGGCGGCTTGTTGCAGTGCGCGGCGAATATCGACGTGACATGCAAGGCCGAGATAGTCATTGCTGCAAAAATTGAGCACGGCACGGCCATCCACCTGCAACGTTGGACCGCAGCCAGAGGCAACATTAACGCGGCTGCGGTAGAGGTGCTCGGCGCGACGCTGATCGAGTGCAGCTTGCAGAATGGCGTCCATAGAGCTCATCAGGCACTCTAACCGGCGCGATAAAACTGGGCGTCAGTTTTCGCCTCGAGCAGCGTTTGATGTAACTCGGCTTCCTGTTCGGCGTTGGTTTTGTCTACTTGATAGGGCTCTGGCTCAATACCCAGGCGCTCAAATAATTGCATATCCGAGTTGGCCTTGGGGTTGGGCGTGGTCAGCAGTTTGTCGCAATAGAAAATCGAGTTGGCACCGGCCATAAAAGCCATCGCTTGCATCTGCTCGTTCATCTCCTCGCGACCGGCGGAGAGGCGGACATAGGATTTTGGCATCATTAAACGGGCCACAGCGATGGTGCGAATAAACTCGAATGGATCGAGGTCTTGCTCTTCCGCCAGCGGCGTGCCGGCGACTTTGACCAGCATGTTAATCGGCACGGATTCGGGGTGATGCGGCAGATTGGCCAGCTCCATCAATAACCCGGCGCGATCTTTCTGTTCTTCGCCCATGCCAACAATGCCGCCGGCGCACACTTTCATGCCCGCATTGCGGACATGGGAGAGGGTCTCAAGCCGATCTTGATAGGTTCTGGTGGTAATCACCTCGCCATAGAATTCCTTCGAGGTGTCGAGGTTGTGGTTGTAATAATCGAGTCCGGCATCAGCCAGATGATCAGCCTGTTTTTCCGAGAGCATGCCCAAGGTCATACAGGTCTCCAAACCCAAGGCTTTGACCTCGCGGATCATTTTCGTCACTTTGGGAATATCGCGATCATGGGGCGAGCGCCAGGCTGCACCCATACAAAAGCGGCTTGAGCCGCTGGCCTTGGCGATTTTGGCCGCTTCGATCACGGCCTCTATTTCAAGCAGTTTTTCTTTTTCCAAGCCAGTGTCATAGCGCGCGCTCTGCGGGCAGTATTTGCAATCTTCGGGGCAGGCGCCAGTCTTGATCGACAGCAAGGTGCTGAGTTGCACCTGGTTGGGGTTAAAGTGACGGCGGTGCACGACCTGAGCGTTAAATAACAGATCGTTAAAGGGCTGTTTGAACAATGCCAAAACCTGTTCGCGCGTCCAGTCGTGACGAATTTGGCTCTCTTCCTGAGCTGACATAGCGGGATCTCCCTGGTGGGTAAGTAGATCCGGCAATGATAAGGGCGCGGCCTTGACTGTCAACCATAATTTTTTATTAAGGTTGACAGTGGTAAGCAGGTACGGTTTGGAAGTCCTCTGTTGTGCTCGGGATAACAGAGCAGTGCACGGCAAACAGCTATAGCGCAAATACTCTTACTGGAACACCATTTAATGCGGCATTGCCACTGGCCTGATCGACCAACTTATTGTCGGTTAGATCATTACAACTGACACCCTCTTGCTGAGATGCAATTTCCAGACTGACGCCTGTGCGCCGGTGTCCCCAGCCATGGGGCAGACTGACCACGCCGGGCATCACTTCGTCGCTCGACAAAACCTGTGTTTCGACTGCACCCACTCGCGACTCGATACGCACCTGAGCCTGGTCATGGAGTTGGCGTGCGGCCAGATCATCTGGATGCATCAGCAACTGCCAGCGCGGTTTGCCTTTAACCAGACGGTGGGAGTTGTGCATCCAAGAATTATTGCTGCGAATATGGCGGCGGCCAATCAGCAGCAACTGATCTTTGTCAGTCGGCTCACCCATCTTCGCCAAGCGATCAATATCCTTCGATAAGTAGTCTGCCAGCAAATGAATTTTGCCGTCTTGAGTGCAGAGTCGCTCGGTCAGACTCGGCTGCAGTGGGCCAATGTCCAAGCCGTGGGGATGCTGTTTGATTTTATCGAGGCTCAGGGCAAGTTCGTGGCCAGCGTTTGCGCCATAGGGTCCGCGCTGGATACCCATATCGATCAGCTGGTCTGGCGGGGGCAACACTTTGATCTGCATACCTTTGCGGGCCGCAATCGCGAGGCCCAGTTGATTGAATATCTCCCAGTCGTGCTTGCTGTTGACGGGTGGCTGGAAAACCGCTTCATTAAAACGTGTAGTGTTGTGCACCGCGAGGCGATGAAAGGCAAGATCGTAATGATCGTGTTCCAACGCACTGGTCGGGGGCAAGATGATGTCGGCATGCTGGGTGGTTTCATTGATATAAAAATCGATGCAAACCATAAAGTCGAGAGCACTGAGCGCAGCGTCCATCTGCTGACCATTTGGTGCCGAGAGCACCGGGTTGCCAGCGGTAGTGATCAGGGCGCGGATCTGCCCTTCCCCTTCGGTGAGTATCTCTTCGGCCATCACTGTGCTTGGTAGCTCGCCAGCAAATTCAGGCAGGCCACTGACACGACTGTGGAAAGCGGCGAAGTGGCCGGCACCGGATTCGCCCGGTTTGATATAGCCAAATGCGGGAGATGGCAACAGCATGCCGCCGCGCACATCTAATGAGTGAGTGAGAATGTTAATGATCTGAATCGCCCACTGGCAAAGCGTACCAAAGACCTGCACCGAGACCCCCATGCGGCCATAGCAGACGGCACCTTCAATGGTGGCCATATCCCTGGCTAGCTGACGGACTTGCTCGGCGGCGATGCCGGTGCGTTGCTCGGCCAGCTCGGGCGTAAAAGGTTGACAGATTTCACCAATCTGGTCGAGTCCGACCAACAGCTCGGCCAAGTGACCAGTTGCAATCAGATCTTCTGCGAAGAGTGTGTGGATCATTGCCATTAACAGATAGGCATCAGTGCCCGGCCGGATAAACAGATGTTGGTCGGCAATTTCAGCGGTTTCCGAACGCCGTGGGTCGATGACAATAAAGCGGCCTCCGCGCTGCTGGATGGCCTTTAAGCGTTTCGGCACATCGGGCACCGTCATAATGCTGCCATTAGAGGCCAGCGGGTTGCCGCCGATAATCAGCATATACTGGGTATGGTCGATATCCGGTACCGGTATCAGCGACTGGTGGCCATACAGTGTGTACGAGGTCAGATGATGGGGTAGCTGGTCGAGACTGGTGGCGGAGAAATGCATTTTGCTCTGCACCGCTTTACGCAAAACGCTGGCATGAGTCATGCTGCCATAGTTGTGCACATTTGGGTTGCCAGCATAGAACGCGACGGAGTCGGCGCCGTGCTCTTGTTGGACTGCGACCAGTTTGTCGGCGACGCTTGCAAAGGCTTCTTCCCAGCTAATTTTTTCCCACCTATCGCCCACTCGCTTGACCGGCTCGCGCAGGCGGTCGGGGTCAGTGTAAATATCTTGCATGGCCGTGCCTTTGGGGCAGATATAGCCACGACTGAGTGGATCTTGCTTGTCACCTTTAATCGACAGAACCTGGTCGCCCTGAGTTTTGATTTCAAGGCCGCAGATGGCTTCACAGAGGTTGCAGGCGCGATAGTGGGTTTTGATTTCAGCGGGCATCTTTACTCTCCGGTATTTGGTGCCGAACTTGTTGGAATATTTTTGACGTGGAGAACATAGTAACTGATTGCTGGGAGTGCGGCTATTTGGTTGCGGGCGGAGCGTGTCATCGTGATCGAGGGACCTTGCCTAAAGAAATCCCTCGGCGGTGCGTGGGATGATATTTTCAAGTCTCGCGAGAGAGTGATGGCTCTGCCGGCAGCTGCCAGTCGATTGGGGGCTGATGATGCTGCTGGAGGTAATTATTGGTGGCTGAAAAGTGTTTGCAGCCAAAAAATCCTCGATATGCGGAGAGCGGCGATGGATGCACGGAGCTCAATACCAAGTGGCGAGAACGATCTATAAATGCGCCTTTTTTCTGTGCATAGCTGCCCCAGAGTAAAAAGACGAGGCCTTGACGCTGATCATTTAGCACCCGGATTGCCTGGTCGGTAAACTGCTCCCAGCCTTTGCCTTGATGGGCTCCGGCATTGCCCGCTTCCACTGTCAGGGTGGCATTGAGCAACAGTACTCCCTGTTGCGCCCAACTGCTCAGGCAGCCGTGGTTGGGTTGCACAATACCCAGGTCGCTCTCCAGTTCTTTGTACATATTTGCCAATGACGGCGGTACTCTAATACCGGGCAAGACCGAAAAGCACAGGCCATGTGCTTGATGGGGACCATGGTAGGGGTCCTGGCCGAGAATCACGACCCGCACTTGATCGAAGGGAGTGCTGTCAAAGGCAGCGAACCACTGCGACCCCGGCGGGTAAATCACTTTTCCAGCGGCTCGCTGCTGCTGCAGGAATTCACGCAACCGTTTCATATAGGGTTGCTTAAATTGATCACCCAGGACCTCACACCAGCTGGGGTGCAATTTAATTTTTTCTCGATCGCCCATTTCCATCTCGCAGTGCTGTTTCAGTTGAAAACTCCTACTTCCGAATGTCGCTGAATGTTACCATAGTCGTCCATGCAACCTGTCTCCACTCTCAATATCTGGCGCCTCACTTGGCCGACTATGGTCAGCAATATTCTGTATATGCTGATGGGTGTTGCCGTGCTAAAAATTGCCGGAACCATGGGCGCCGATGCGGTCGCTGCGGTAACTACCGGCCAGCGCCTCTATTTTGTTTTGCATGCGGTGATGATGGGGCTTTGCAGTGGCACCACTGCGATGGTCGGACGCTATTGGGGCGCGGGCGATAAAGAGCGGGCAGGACGTTTTGCCGCGCTCTCAGTTATTGTCTTTCTGGTCGATGGCATGCTGCTCTCGTGGCTTGCAATTCCCTTTCTCGATCATCTGGTTGGCATATTCGGCCTTACCAGCGAGGCCCATGCACTGGCGATTGAATTTACTTTTTGGACCGCACTCTATGCCCCGGCGCTGTTGGTGACGCTGGTTTTCAATATGTCATTTCGCGCGATCGGCAATGCCAAAATGCCGCTGTGGACGTCATTGATTGGCTGCACATCGAGTGTTGTTTTCGGCGCTGCTCTGACCTTTGGCTGGGCTGGGCTGCCGGAACTGGGGCTCGCGGGTCTGGCAGTGGGCAGCGGTATTGCTATGACCTTGACTATCGCAGCGTTTGTGTTGTTTTGGGCTCTCGGCTGGTGCGCATTCAAACCCTATAATCCGTTTCCCGGCTTTGTCACTAACGGCAAGAGATTAGTCGATATCGGTATGCCCGCCGCTTTTGAGCAGGCGTTTTTCCAAGGCGGGATGATTATTTTTATGGTGTTCCTCGCCAGCTATGGCAATGCGCCTTTTGCCGCCTATGGCATTGGCTTGTCAATTCTCGGGCTGATTATTGTCGTCGCAATCAGCTTTTCGATTTCTGCCGCGACGCTGGTCAGTCAGCATCTCGGCGCCGGTGACCTGCGCGGAGCCTATGATGCCGGATGGCGCACCATGCGCACCTGTGTCTATCTGATGCTGTGCAGCAGTCTGTTTTTAGCGTTTTATGCCGAGGAGATTGCCCGCTTTATGATCGACGACCCGGAAGTAATCGGGCATATGATCGACCTCACTTATATTCTCTGCTTTAGCCTGCCATTTATGGGTATAGAGTTCAGCATGGCGGGTTCGCTTCGTGGTGCGGGTGATACACGTTTTCCAATGATGGTAACCATATCGAGCATTGTTCTGACACGAATACTGATCCCTCTGATCCTGGTTAAAATGGGCGCCGATGTATTTTGGCTCTACACTACTTCATTGATGGATTTTTCATTAAAGTCAGGTCTGAATATGTGGCGCTTTCGTAAGAAAGGCTGGCTGTACAACAAATCTTTTGTCAACAATCCAACGGGTTAATTTTAACAATGTCTCACACCAAACCAGCTCTGCTTCCAAATCGTCAATATGATCTTCAAATTGCCTACTGGCTGCTGGCCTGTGCCGCGGTTATCTTTGGCATGATTCTGCTTGGCGGTGTCACGCGCCTGACCAGCTCGGGTCTGTCTATGGTGGAATGGAAACCTCTGATCGGGATTATCCCACCGCTCTCTGAAACAGACTGGCAGGAGATGTTCCTCAAATATCAACAGTTCCCGGAATATCAGAAAGTCAATCTGGGTATGACCTTGGAAGAGTTTAAGCCGATCTTTATGTATGAATATCTGCATCGCGTATTGGGCAGATTTATCGGCATTATTTTTGTCCTGCCGTTTCTGTTTTTCTATTTTACCAAACGCATCAAGGCGGGTCTGACACCTAAACTTGTGCTGATGTTACTACTTGGCGGCAGCCAAGGCTTGCTTGGCTGGTATATGGTAAAGAGCGGCCTGATCGATAACCCGCGAGTCAGTCAGTATCGACTCACTGCGCACTTGGGTACCGCGGTATTTATTTACGGCTTTATTTTATGGACTGCTTTTGGACTTCTGGTCAAACCCAAATCGCAGCCCAGTGGGCTCAATACTTTTTCCTATGTTCTGAGCACGCTGATTTTCCTGATGATTCTCTCCGGTGGTCTGGTGGCAGGTACCCATGCGGGGCATGCCTACGCCACCTGGCCGCTGATGGGCGACAGCTTTATTCCCGCCGGGCTCTACAGTTTGCAACCGGCCTGGCTTTCAGCATTTGAAGATATCACCACGATTCAGTTTAACCATCGCATGTTCGCCTATCTTATTGTGGTGTTGGCACTAACCTTTGCTTTCAAGGCACTGAAGAAAGATATCTCTAAACCGCTGAAGATCGCTGTGTGGGCTCTGCTCGGCCTGCTCGCAATGCAGGTTACGCTGGGTATCAGCACCCTGCTGTTTTATGTTCCTGTTCCGGTTGCTGCCGCACACCAGGTTGGCGCTGTCGCGCTGTTGAGTGCGTCACTGTTCATTAGCCACAGGCTCTATGTGAGCAAGAACCTGGGCAATCAAGATTAACCTTTTAAACCTTTTAAACCTTTTAAACCTTTTAAACCTTTTAAACCTTTTAAAACTTTGGAGTTTAACCATGAAAATACTGTCTGTAACGATCCTTGCGGCCGCACTGTCTGTGGCGTCTTTTAGCGTATTTGCCGGCGACCCTGAAGCGGGCAAAGCGAAGTCACGTACCTGTGCCGGCTGTCACGGTGCAAACGGAATCAGCAACAGTCCAATGTGGCCTAATCTGGCCGGGCAGAAAGAAGCTTATCTGGCTGGTGCGTTGCAGATGTATAAAGATGGGCGTCGCGCCAATGCGATGATGGCGCCCATGGCCAAGGGGTTGTCTGATACCGATATCGCTAATCTCGCGGCTTACTATTCCAGCTTAAAGTAATCGGCAACGTTGATCGCCCTGAAAAAGCACAGTATAAAAAAGGATCCCTTGCCGACTGGCTGGGGTCCTTTTTAGCATCTAAGAAAAGCGCAAAATATTAAAAACATCTCTGTTTGTTTTATTTAAAGCATGTGTAGTGACATGCAAATAATAGAAAGACTAAGTCAGTCCATCCACGACTGACTTGTTACAGGAGCTCCCCCGCCAATGGCCGCAAAGTCCAGATGCATTATTATCGGCGCCAGTCATGCAGCAGCTCAGCTCGCTCCGACGTTACGCCAGCAGGGATGGACCGGTTCCATCTCGATGATTTCCAATGAATACTCCCTGCCCTATCATCGGCCACCTCTATCCAAAGATTACCTGGCCGGTGCGAAAAATGCCGAGCAAATCCTCATTCGCCCTGCGGCGGTTTACAATAAATGCGGTGTAGGCATCACCATGGGCGTGACTGCGGCGACCATTGATCGCCGCAACAAACAGTTGCAGCTCGAAGATGGCATGACCATGGACTACGACAAGTTGGTGCTGACCACTGGCGCCCGAGTGCGAAAAATTGATATTCCAGGTGTGGATTTAGATGGCGTATTTTATTTGCGCGATCTCAACGATGCTCAACAAATCAAACTCTCCACCGGCGCCAATAAACGCGCCGTCATCATTGGCGGTGGTTATATTGGTCTCGAAACCGCTTCTGCACTGCGCAAGCTCGGCATGCAGGTCACCGTGCTCGAAGCCATGCCGCGTATTCTGCAGCGTGTCACTGCACCCGAGGTGGCCGCCTTTTACGCCCGCATTCACAAAGAAGAAGGCGTCGAGATTGTTGCCGATGTGCAAGCCATCAGTATCAGCGGCGACAAGCAGGTGGAATCGGTGCAGTGCCACAACGGCACTGAGTATAAAGCCGATCTCGTCATTATCGGCGTCGGCGTAATACCCAATACAGCACTTGCCGAACAGGCTGGCCTGACGATCGACAATGGCATAGTCGTGGATGAATACGCCCGCACCAGCGACGAAAATATTCTAGCCGCTGGCGACTGCACTTCCCATTACAATCCAATCTATCAGCGCCATCTGCGCCTCGAGTCGGTGCAAAATGCCCTCGACCAAGCCACAGTGGCGGCCAGTACGATTTGCGGAAATCTCAAGCCTTACTCAGCACTGCCTTGGTTCTGGTCTGATCAATATGATCTCAAACTGCAGATCGCTGGCCTCTCCCAAGGCTATACCGACGTGGTGGTACGCGGGGATATTGAGGGCAGTCGAAGTTTTGCAGCCTTTTATATGCGCGAGGGTAAATTATTGGCGGTAGATGCGGTCAATCGACCACAGGACTTTATGGTCGGCAAGCGACTTATATTGCAGGGCAATCAGATTGATCCAGGACAACTGGCAGATGACAACCTGCCGTTAAAAACCTTATTAGCCAGTTAACGATTACTTTTACTGGGCAATATCCAGATATACAAAAGCCCGGCAAGTACCGGGCTTTTTATATTCGAGAGGCAAAAAGAGCTCTAACCAAGCAATCCCAAACCAAACACTATTCTGGGCGCATATGCGGAAACAGCAACACATCTCTAATAGAAGCTGAATCAGTCAACAACATAACCAACCGATCAATACCAATACCCTCGCCTGCTGTCGGCGGCATGCCGTATTCCAGTGCGCGAATATAGTCTGCATCAAAGTGCATGGCTTCATCATCGCCGGCATCTTTCTCGGCAACCTGCTGACGGAAACGTGCCTCCTGATCTTCGGCGTCATTAAGTTCGGAGAAGCCATTGGCTATCTCGCGCCCGCCGACAAAGAATTCAAAGCGATCAGTAACATGCGGATCTTGATCATTACGTCGCGCCAGTGGCGACACTTCCGCAGGATACATAGTAATAAAAGTGGGCTGTTCTAAAAGATGCTCGACGGTCTTTTCAAAAATCTCAATCTGAACTTTGCCTAGGCCCCAGATATCTTTAAGTGGAATATGTAAGTCAGTGGCAATTTTACGCGCTCCGGCTTCGTCGGCTAACTGCTCGGCACTGATCTCCGGGTTGTAGTGCAAAATCGAATCAAATACTGAGAGGCGAGCAAACGGCTTGGCAAAGTCATAATGCACTTCGCTGGTCACTTCGCCATCGGCATTCTTGGTGGTGTTAACCACTTTGGTTGATCCAAGTACTTCAGTGGCTAACTTGCGCAACATATCTTCGGTCAGATCCATCAGATCGTTGAAGTCGGCATAGGCCTGATAAAACTCGAGCATAGTGAACTCAGGGTTGTGTCTAGTGGACAGCCCTTCATTGCGGAAGTTGCGATTGATCTCATAGACACGTTCAAAGCCGCCAACCACCAAACGCTTTAAATAAAGCTCGGGGGCGATGCGAAGATACATATCGATATCCAGCGCATTGTGGTGGGTAACAAAGGGTCGCGCCACTGCGCCGCCGGGAATAACCTGCAGCATCGGTGTTTCTACTTCAAGGAAGTCTGCGCCATTTAAATAGCGGCGAATAAAGTCCACCACTTTGGAACGAATGCGGAAGGTGTTGCGCACCTCTGGATTAACAATTAGATCGACGTAGCGTTGGCGATAGCGCATTTCCTGATCGGCGAGACCGTGAAACTTGTCTGGCAGAGGGCGCAGCGCTTTGGTCAGCAGCTGATACTCGTCCATCTGAACATACAGGTCGCCTTTCCCGGATTTGTGCAGCTGTCCTTGGATACCAACGATATCACCGAGATCCAGCGACTTGGCGAACGGTCGCGCCTCTTTGGTGACATACAGCTGTATGCTGCCAGAACTGTCCTGAACAACAATAAAAGCACCGCGATTGCGAATCACACGTCCGGCAACGGAAACAATCTTGCCCAGTGTCTCGAGGTCTTCTTTGGTTTCATCGCCAAAACCCGATTGCAGTTCAGCCGCGCTGTGCTGAGGCCGAAAATCATTTGGGAATAGCGCAGTGCCCTCTTCGCGCAAGGCATGAAGTTTTGCGCGACGCTCAGCAATTAATTTGTTTTCGTCTTGTTGATCAGTCATATCTCAATCTTTATTTTCAGGGGTGTATTTGTCTATTAACTGTCTATTAACTTTCTACTAACTCAGATTACGCTCTGCCTGGGCTGCATACACGGGATAACTGCGCGCCACCTTCCAGAGGCTTCCTCAATTGGCGGCGCTGACTTTTATAACCCTGCCTTTAACGAAGCGACAATAAACTGGTCCAGCTTGCCATCCAACACCGCTCCGGTATTGCGCGTCTCTACGCCTGTACGCAGGTCTTTAATTCGCGCATCATCCAATACGTAGGATCGAATCTGACTGCCCCAGCCAATATCCGATTTGGTGTCTTCGGTTGCCTGTGCTGCCTCCTGACGTTTGCTCACTTCGAGCTCATAGAGCTTGGCGCGCAGCATCTGCCAGCATTTGTCGCGGTTTTGATGCTGCGACCGCTGACTCTGGGACTGCACCACTATACCACTCGGCTCGTGGGTCAGGCGCACCGCTGAGTCAGTCTTGTTAATATGCTGACCGCCGGCACCGGACGCGCGGTAAGTGTCGGTGCGAACATCAGAGGGATTGATGTCGATTTCAATATTGTCATCGATCTCGGGGGACACATAGACCGCTGAGAAAGAAGTGTGACGACGATTGCCGGAATCAAACGGCGACTTGCGTACCAGCCGATGGACGCCAATTTCAGTGCGCAACCAACCATAGGCATATTCACCGCTGACCTGCACCGTAGCACTTTTTATGCCCGCCACTTCACCGGCGGAGCACTCCACCAGTTCCGCCTTAAAGCCTTTATCGTCTGCCCAACGCAGATACATGCGCAGTAACATCTCGGCCCAGTCCTGCGCTTCGGTACCACCAGAGCCTGACTGAATATCCAGATAGGCGTTATTGGGGTCCATTTCACCAGAGAACATTCGACGAAACTCCAGCTTGGCTAACTGAGCGTCGAGTGCAGCGATATCAGCTTCGACATCGGCAACGGTGTCGGCGTCGTTTTCTTCAACCGCCATTTCCAGCAGTTCGCGAGCATCGGCAACGCCGCTATCGAGATCTTCTATGGTTTTGACAACTTGCTCGAGGGAGGCCCGCTTGCGTCCCAACTCCTGGGCGCGTTCCGGTTCATTCCAGACATCCGGCTCGCCAAGCTCTAGCTCAACTTCGGCGAGTTCTTCTTTGCGATTGGCGTAGTCAAAGATACCCCCTTAACACGTCGGTGCGTGCCTGCAGGTCATCGAGGGCGTTGTAGAGCGGATTAACTTCCATGGAATTATCTTTTTGAGTAGCAAACAAGCCGGCCATTTTACATCACCCACCATGCCACACCAAGCTAAAACCAAAGCCAAGACGCGGTTGATTAAGCTGCGGCACTAGCGCAACATACGAGCAGAAATTACACTTCAACAATATAAGAGTCGGGAGTACACCGCCATGTTACGAACCAGTCTAATCATTCTTGCCGCCATCGCAGGGTATCTATTGCTCTGGCCTGTACCAGTAGAACCGGTTAGCTGGAATGCGCCGATCAATGCAGGCTATGTCGGCGACTTCGAACAAAACACCGAGCTTGAAAAAATTGAAATAATCGAACTGCACGATACCCACGGCCCAGAGGGCCTGGCACTGATCAATGGTGAAATCTATGCCGCCACGCGTGAAGGCTGGATTCTGCGCTATAACGAGACCAGTGGCGAGGTCAGCAAGTGGGTCAATACAGAAGGCAGCCCACTGGGACTGGCCGTTGACGCTGATAATAATTTGTTGATTGCCGATGCCTACAAAGGTGTGTTGAGTGTTTCTCTAAGTAGTGGCGAAATCACGGTATTAACCGATAGCTACAACGGGGTGCCGATGGAGTATGTCGATGACCTGGATGTGGCTGCGGACGGTAAAATTTATTTTAGCGACGCCTCAACCAAGTTTGGCGCGCAGAGAAACGGCGGCACCTATGCAGCCAGTTTGCTCGACACCATGGAACACGGTGGTCATGGCCGCCTGATGGTTTATGATCCGGCGGATCAGTCCACGCAACTGGTAATGGATGGACTGAATTTTGCCAATGGTGTTGCTGTAGCGGAGGACAGCAGCTTTGTGCTGGTCAACGAAACCGGTTCTTATCGCATTCATAAATATTGGCTGGCGGGCGAAAAAGCCGGTCAATCAGACGTTATTATCGATAACCTTCCCGGGTTCCCAGACAATGTAGTGCGCGGACGTGATGGACGCTTTTGGGTTGGCTTGGTTTCACCACGCAGCAAAGCGCTGGATGATCTCTCGAGTTCACCAATGATTCGTAAAATCGTGCAGCGCCTGCCCGGATTTATGCGCCCTCAGGCTGTTCCCTACAGCCATATCGTTGCCATCAATGGTGAAGGCGAGGTTATCACCTCGCTGCAGGATCCGAACGGAGAGCACCATACCAATACCGGCGCCATGGAAACCGATAACTGGCTTTATATCAGCAGTTTACACGCCGACAATCTGGCGCGTATCAGCAGGGAAAATGCCGGAATCTGATGTCTTTATTTAGCGATCGTCTGGAGCAACATTTCTATAACGCCTTCTGCAGCAAGGACAATCTTTACTGTGCCACCGTGATTCCCAGCGGATTACAGGAACCTCGCTGGGTCAGTGTTAATCGCCGATTGGCAGAACAGTTGGGCATTGACCCTGCTGAACTGAGTAATCCGGTGCTGTTGGATATGATGAGTGGCAATGCCGTGCCCGCGCATTTAAACCCTATTGCGCTGGTTTACTCCGGCCACCAATTTGGTGTCTGGGCAGGTCAGCTTGGCGATGGTCGCGCGATGACCCTGGGTGAGCTATCGGTTGGCCCGGATGGCGAGCTCTGGGATATTCAGCTCAAAGGTGCCGGTACCACGCCCTACTCACGCTTTGCCGACGGCCGCGCGGTATTGCGTTCGAGTATTCGTGAATATCTCTGCTCCGAGGCCATGCATGGTCTCGGCATTGCCACCACCAGAGCACTGTGCCTGGTGGACAGCAAAACAGCGGTCTATCGCGAAGAGGTGGAGCCCGGCGCGACGGTCTGTCGTGTGGCGCGGAGTCATATCCGGTTTGGTTCGTTTGAACATTTTCACTATCGCAATCAGCCGGAGTCTGTTCGAGCACTGGCCGACTACCTGATTCAACGTCAGTTTCCAGAGTGGCGCGAGGATGACAATCGCTATTTAAATCTGTTTGAGAACGCGGTTACCCAGACCGCGATTATGGTTGCCCATTGGCAATCGGTGGGTTTCTGCCACGGAGTTATGAATACTGACAATATGTCGATCATCGGCGACACCATCGACTATGGTCCGTTTGGTTTTCTCGACCGCTACGATCCGGAATTTATCTGCAACCACTCTGATAGTGGCGGCCGTTACTCATTTAAAAATCAACCGTCGATCGGATTGTGGAATCTCAATGCGCTGGCAACTGCGCTGATGTCTGTGCTTGAGTCGGAGCAGTTAATTGCAGTGTTAAAAACCTATGAGCCGACTTTTTTGTCCCATTATCGCGCGCTGATGGCAGCCAAGATTGGCCTCGAAAGCGTTGCTGAGGGTGACGAACAACTGATCAATCAGTTGCTCGAGTTGATGCAGCGTAACAGCGTCGACTACACGCTGTTTTTCCGCTCGCTGTGCAACTTTAACGACGCGGACCAAAGCGTTCGCGATCACTTTATCGATCGCGACGGTTTTGATCAGTGGGCCAATATGTATCTACAAAGACTGCAGCGGCAAGCGTGGAGTGATGGCCAGCGGCGTGACCAAATGCGCAAGGTCAATCCAAAGTATGTGCTGCGCAATTACATGGCGCAGGCAGCCATCGAAAAAGCCTATGCGGGTGATTACAGTGAAGTTGAACTGCTGTTAACTGTCTTGCAGAGCCCCTTCGAGGAACATCCGGAGGCTCATCACTATGCCGGACTGCCACCGGACTGGGCAGAGAAAATATCGGTCAGCTGTTCGTCTTAAACTGCTCGATTAAGCGCTGCGCAGCAACGGTCGCCGGCATGGTACCCTCCAGCACCGCCCTTTCCAACTCGGGAACCAGAGCTTTGACCTGAGGATCATTTTTAAGATCGCTGACCAGCGCTTCGGCGGTCTCCGTCCACATCCAGGCTCGCGCCTGTTGGGCCCGTCGCTGTTGCAACTCACCCGCTTCACTCAATGTACTGCGGAAATTAACTACCTCTTGCCAGACCTCATCAATACCTCTGCCCTCAATCGACGAGCAGGCCAGCACCTTGGATTGCCAGTTGGCAAACCGCGATTTCATAAAGTGCAGTGCCGAGCGATAGTCGAGCAAGGTCTTGTTGGCGGCATTACTCTGATCGCCATCGGCCTTGTTCACCAACACCAGATCAGCCAGTTCCATAATGCCACGCTTGATGCCCTGCAGCTCATCACCCCCCGCAGGCAGTAACAGCAGCAGAAACATATCAGTCATATCGGCGACGGCGGTTTCAGATTGCCCGACCCCCACTGTCTCGACAAGGATGACATCAAATCCCGCTGCTTCACAAAGCAACATTGATTCCCGTGTGCGCCGCGTGACACCACCGAGGGTCTTGCCCGCAGGCGACGGCCTGACAAAAGCTTTTTCGGCAAATGCCAGCGTCTCCATGCGAGTTTTGTCACCCAGAATAGACCCACCGGTGACAGCTGAAGTGGGATCAACTGCAAGCACAGCAACCGAGTGTCCCTGTGTAATAAGGTAATTGCCGAAAGCTTCAATAAAGGTCGATTTACCGACGCCAGGGACACCAGAAATACCGAGCCGAATGGATTTTCCGGTATCGGGCATCAGGATTTCGAGGAGTTGCGTGGCAGACTGCCGATGATCACTGCGGGTCGATTCAACCAGCGTAATAGCCTTGGCCAGTGACCGTCGATCTCCCGCTTTGATCTGTGCGGCTAACGTGTTGCTATCGGTTACCATGTACTCGCTCTGATTGCCTGTGCGTAAGCCTTTATTGTGGCAGCTGAATGGTTGCTCGTCACCCCAGAGAACAGGACATTATTGCCTATTCAAACTCGAGAATAATTTCATCCACCATCAAACTCGAACCTTCAGTTGCGGCCACCTTGGCAATAACGCCATCCTGAGTCGCGCGCAGGCTGTTTTCCATCTTCATCGCCTCAACCACGGCAAGCTCTTCGCCCTCTTTGACTTCCTGACCCTCAGCTACTGACAGTTTGACCAGCAGCCCCGGCATCGGCGACAGCAAGAACTTGGACATATCGGCTGGCGGTTTGTACAGCATATGGGCGTTCAGGTTCGCTGCCCGAGGGGACAATACCCGCGCATTGATCTCTGCACCGCGGTAAAACAGTCGGTAGCCATTGGCACTTCGTTCAACCTGCACAGAAACGTGCTTACCATTAATCTGCGCTTGAAATAGTGGCTGACCTAGAGACCAGTCGGTATGAACTTGGTAATCCGCTGTGCTCCCATCGCTGTCCAGGCTCACCAGATAGCCACTTTCGCTGAGTTCAACACTGACGAGATTCTGCTCATCGGCGACCTGAACTACCCAATCTGAAGCGGCGACATGTTCATGACCTGTAAGCTGCCCGGACAGTAAACTGGCTCGCTCTTCATAGAGCTGGTGCGCGGAGGCGACAACAACCAATGCCACGGCGGGATCATCTTGCACAACCAGATCGGCATTAAAACCATCTGGAAATTCATCGGCAATAAAGTTTGTGGTTAGGCGTCCTTCGATAAATCGTGGATGCACCATCAGGGCGTTGAGGAAACTGATATTGTGGTTTACGCCACGAATATAATAGTTATCCAGTGCGTCGACCATGCGCTCAACTGCCTGGCCACGATCATCGCCATAGGTAATCAATTTTGCAATCATTGGGTCATAGAACATGGAGACTTCGCCGCCTTCATAGACACCGCTATCGACACGTACTCCTTCTCCCTGAGGTTCAACGTAGCGAATCAGGCGGCCGGTGGAGGGCATAAAGTTGCGGAAGGGGTCTTCGGCGTACACCCTTGACTCCATTGCCCAGCCAGTCAAGGTTACCTCTTCCTGGTTCAGGGGCAGCTTTTCACCCGCCGCCACACGAATCATTAACTCAACCAGGTCCTGACCTGTCACCAGCTCGGTAACCGGGTGCTCAACCTGCAATCTGGTGTTCATTTCGAGGAAGTAAAAGTTCATCTCCGCATCGGCAATAAATTCCACGGTGCCGGCGGATTGATAGTCCACGGCTCGGGCCAGTGCGCAGCTCTGCTCTCCCATCTTGCGGCGGGTGGCCTCATCGAGGAACGGCGATGGGGCCTCTTCAATAACCTTTTGGTGACGGCGCTGAATCGAACATTCGCGCTCGCCCAGATAGATGACATTGCCATGACTATCAGCCATTATCTGAATTTCAATATGGCGCGGTTCCTGGATATATTTCTCAATGAAAATGCGTGTATCACCAAAGCTGGAGCGCGCTTCATTGGTGGCACGCTCAAAGCCATCGCGGCAATCAGCGTCGTCCCAAGCCACTCGCATACCTTTACCGCCACCGCCGGCGGAGGCTTTTAACATCACCGGATAACCGATACCGCTGGCAATTTCCACTGCGTGATCGGCGTCGCGGACTACATCGGTATAACCAGGAATGCAGCTTACGCCGGCTTTTTCAGCGATCAGCTTGGAGGTGATCTTGTCACCCATGGATTCAATGGCTTTTTTGCCTGGGCCGATAAAGGTAATACCGGCAGCGTCGAGCGCATCGCGGAACTGGCTATTCTCTGACAGGAAGCCATAGCCGGGATGCACGGCATCGGCTCCGGTATCGACACAGGCCTGAATAATTTTATCGATAACCAGATAGCTCTCTGACGAGGCCGCCGGCCCTATATGTACCGCCTCATCGGCCATCTGCACATGCAGCGCATCGCGGTCAGCATCGGAATAAACAGCAACAGTGGCGATACCCATTTTTTTGGCGCTGGCAAACACTCGGCAGGCAATCTCACCGCGATTTGCGACTAATATTTTCTTTAACATAATCGAATCTTTTTAAATAATTTTGTGAAAATTAAAGCGGAATATTGCCGTGCTTGCGCCACGGATTTTCAATATTTTTGCTGCGCAACATCGCCAGTGACCGGGCCACACGCTTACGTGTGCTGTGGGGCATGATGACGTCATCAATGTAACCGCGCTTGCCGGCAATAAACGGATTGGCAAATTTCTTGCGATACTCTTCGGTGCGCGCAGCAATTTTTTCTGCATCGCCAATGTCGCTGCGGAAAATAATCTCCACCGCCCCTTTTGGCCCCATTACAGCAATTTCGGCTGTTGGCCAGGCGAGGTTGACGTCGCCACGCAAATGCTTGGAGGCCATCACATCGTAGGCGCCACCATAGGCTTTACGCGTAATCACGGTAACCTTGGGAACGGTGCACTCAGCATAGGCGTAGAGCAGCTTGGCGCCGTGTTTGATAATGCCGCCATATTCCTGACTGGTGCCGGGCATAAAGCCGGGGACATCGACAAAGGTTAAAACCGGAATATTGAAGGCATCGCAGAAACGGATAAAGCGTGCGGCCTTTTTCGAGGCATCGATATCGAGGCAGCCCGCCAGCACCATTGGCTGGTTGGCAACCACACCTACAGTCGAACCTTCGATGCGAATAAAACCGGTAATAATATTTTTCGCATAACTTACCTGTGTCTCAAAGAACTCACCCTCATCGGCAACTTTCAAGATCACCTCTTTCATATCGTAGGGCTTGTTGGGGTCGTTGGGGATAATGGTATCCAGCGACATTTCCATGCGATCTGCGGGATCTTCAGTTGGCCATACGGGCGGTTTTTCGCGGTTATTGGCCGGCAGATAGTTTATAAAGTGACGCAATTTGGCTAGCGCTTCAACATCGTTGGCAAAGGCAAGATCGGCAACGCCGGACTTGCTGGAATGGGTCAGTGCGCCACCCAGCTCCTCCGCAGTCACGGTTTCATGGGTCACTGTTTTGACCACATCGGGCCCGGTGACAAACATATATGAGCTGTCCTGAACCATAAAGATAAAGTCGGTGATTGCAGGCGAATAAACCGCACCGCCAGCACAGGGCCCCATCACCATGCTGATCTGTGGGATCACGCCACTGGCCATAACATTGCGCTGGAAGACCTCGGCGTATCCACCGAGGGAGGCAACCCCTTCTTGAATACGTGCGCCACCAGAGTCATTGAGTCCGATGACCGGCGCGCCGACCTTCATGGCCTGATCCATCAGCTTGCAGATTTTCTCGGCGTGCGCTTCAGACAGCGAACCACCGAATACCGTGAAGTCCTGACTGAAGACAAACACCAGACGACCATTAATGGTGCCGTAACCGATGACTACACCGTCGCCTGGAACATGCTGCTGATCCATATCAAAATCGGTGCAGCGATGCTCGACAAACATATCCCATTCTTCAAAGCTGCCCTCATCCAATAGAAGCTCCAACCGCTCGCGGGCGGTGAGTTTACCTTTGGCATGCTGTGCATCAATACGTTTCTGACCACCGCCAAGGCGAGCTCGACTTCGCTTGGCCTCAAGTTCTGCAAGAATTTCGTGCATGATTCTGTCCTGTTTTATTTTGTTATCGCGGGCGCTAACCCGGTTATCCTGCCTCTGTTGTGGGAGCTCACGGCGCCACCTCGCTCGGTCGAGATAACAGCTCGGGCGAGTTCAGTCGAGGAACTATTCAATCAAGCCAAGTACTTCTTCAGCAGCCTCAGGGATATTGGTCCCGGGACCAAAGATCGCGGCCACGCCCTCTGCTCGCAGTGCGTCGTAATCCTTTGGTGGGATCACCCCACCGCAGATCACTAATATATCTTCCGCACCCTGCTCTTTTAGCGCAGCTATCATTTTCGGTACCAGGGTTTTATGACCCGCGGCTTGGGATGACACACCCACAATGTGTACGTCGTTTTCGATGGCTTGGCGGGCAGCTTCTTCGGGGGTTTGAAACATGGGTCCAACATCGACATCGAAACCCATGTCGGCAAAGGCTGTGGCAATAACCTTAGCTCCCCGGTCATGGCCGTCTTGGCCCATTTTGACCACTAGCATTCGCGGCCGGCGACCGTGAGTTTCGGCAAACTGTTCCACTTTCCTGGTTATATTCATAAAGCCCTCATCGCCTTGATAGGCAGAACCATAAACACCACTAATCGATTGGGTTTGAGCACGGTGACGGCCCCACTCCTGTTCCAGAGCATCACTAATCTCGCCGACGGTAGCGCGGGCACGAGCGGCATCCACAGCCAGCTCAAGCAGATTGCCCTGCCCAGTTTTGGCGGCCTCCGTCAGTGCCGCGAGGGCCTGCTCACAGGCATCTGTATCGCGTTCTGCACGCACTTTTTGTAGCCGTGCTATCTGTGAATCACGCACGGCGCTGTTATCAATATCCAGCACATCGACGTCGGGCTCTTCGGCCAGTTGGTATTTGTTGACACCAACAATAACCTGTTCTCCACGGTCGACACGCGCCTGTTGCAATGCTGCGGCCTCTTCGATGCGCAGCTTGGGCAGACCGGTTTCAACCGCTTTGGTCATCCCACCCATTTCTTCGACTTCGTTGATCAGCACCATTGCCGCCTCGACCAATTCGTTGGTCAGACTTTCGATGTAATAGGAACCGGCCAGTGGATCAACCACATTGGTTACACCGGTCTCTTCCTGAATAACCAGCTGGGTATTGCGAGCAATGCGCGCAGAGAAGTCGGTTGGCAGACCCAGGGCCTCATCAAAGGCATTGGTGTGCAGCGATTGAGTGCCGCCCAATACCGCCGACATGGCTTCAACAGTGGTGCGCATTATATTGTTGTAGGGATCTTTGCTGGTAAGACTCACACCAGACGTCTGGCAGTGGGTGCGCAGTATCAGCGAGCGCGAGTCGCTGGGCGCGAACTTCTCGCTCATCAGCGTCGACCAGAGAATACGTGCAGCTCGCAGCTTGGCAATCTCCATAAAGAAATTCATGCCAATGGCGAAAAAGAACGACAGGCGCGGCGCGAACGTGTCGACATCGAGGCCGCTGGCAATCGCGGTGCGCACGTATTCAATGCCATCGGCAATGGTATACGCCAGCTCTTGCACGTTGGTCGCGCCCGCTTCCTGCATATGGTAGCCACTGATAGAAATGGAATTAAACTTCGGCATATGAGCGGCGGTGTAACCAATAATGTCTGCGACGATACGCATCGATGGTGCAGGAGGATAAATATAGGTATTTCGCACCATAAATTCTTTCAGAATATCGTTCTGTAATGTTCCCGCCAACTGTTCAGGAGCCACACCCTGCTCTTCTGCCGCAACAATATAACTCGCCATCACGGGCAGTGCTGCGCCATTCATGGTCATCGACACAGACACCTTGTCCAGCGGAATACTGTCAAACAGGATCTTCATGTCCTCGACTGAATCGATCGCCACGCCGGCCTTGCCCACATCGCCCTCTACTCGCGGATGGTCGGAGTCATAGCCTCTATGAGTTGCTAGATCAAAGGCAACCGACAGACCCTGCTGACCAGCAGCCAGATTGCGTCGGTAGAACGCGTTAGATTCTTCGGCTGTAGAGAAACCTGCATACTGACGCACGGTCCAGGGACGGCCTGTATACATGGTCGCCTTGGGGCCTCGCATATAGGGCGCAAAGCCGGGCAAGCTGTTTTGGTGCTTGAGGCCTACTGTGTCTTCCTCGGTGTACAGTGGCTTGACGTCGATACCCTCAGGCGTCTGCCAATTGAGATTTTCTACCGGTGCGCCTTTGCGTTCTTTGCTGGCCAACGCTTGCCAGTCTTTAAGGCTGGGGTTTTTCTTATCTGACACACTTATCTCCGAGGTTGAATGATTACAAAAGAACAAGACGATCACTATGCAACAGTCCACCAGCGAATAGAAGGTCTATTTTTTACAGTGTAAAGCACATTTATTGCCATATTATTATCATTTATCGCCCTTTTAATGCTATAAAGTCACACTAAACTCACAATTTATAACCTACTATTTTTTCCGGCGTTGGTCCATTATGGCGACAATCTGTAACCACCATGTTGTGTCCTGTATGCATGGGCTGAGGGAGAGAGGCCTGCCCGAGCAGCAGGCGCTGGAGCGCGCCGGTATTAATCCTGCAGTAATCGACAGTGGCCAGCGAGTGCATACGGACCAGGTGGCGCGGCTGTTTAAGACAGTGCAGGAAGCGCTGAATGATGAGTTCATGGGATTTACCCAAAATAACTGCAAGGTAGGACTGTTTGCGACCATGGCCGAACTGGTCAGCCATTGCACAACATTGGGTGAGCTGCTCGCCAAGGCGGTGCATTTCTACAATCTGGTGAGCAGTGATATCCCGATGCAGCTCCACACCGAGGGTGACAATGCTGTGCTGAGCTTTACCATGGACCAACCGCATCTGGACCCGGAACATTTTATGAGTGAGTTCTGGCTGGTGATCTGGCACCGCTTTCCGAGCTGGTATATCGGTGAGCCCATCCGTCTGCAGGAGACCCACTTTACCTTTCGATCTCCAGCCCATCGTGGCGAGCTGGAGATTATGTTTCCCTCCCGCCTCCATTTCAAAAGCAGTGCCAACCGGCTGGTGTTTGATGCACAGTATTTAAACAAGCCTCTGATCCGATCCGATCAGGAGCTGACTCGGTTTGTCGAAAATGCACCGGCTGACGTGATGACCATTCCTGGCTCAGATACCACCCTGGAAGCCCAGATTGAGCGTATTATCAGTACTCGCGATCCAGAACGACTGGTATTTATGTCGATTCATCAATTGGCAAAGGAGTTGGGACTAAGCAGTCAGACGCTGCATCGCCGGCTGAAAGAGAGCGCCACCAGTTATCAGAAAATTAAGGATAATATGCGCAGGGAAGTGGCGATTCAGAGATTAACCCATGACAAACTCAGCGTTGAGCAGGTGGCGGAGATTGTCGGCTTTACCGAATCGCGCTCATTTAGTCGGGCATTCAAGCACTGGACCGGTTTAACGCCGAGGACGTACTGCAAGCGCGAAAGTTAACAAGATCACTTCTTGTTCTCGTCCCGGCGCTTGCTGAACTTTGTCACGGGCTTGCGTTTGAAGGTTGGCTTGTTCGCCGCTTTGCCTTTGGTGCTGTATGGATTCTCCGAGGTGCGGTATTCCACTCGCACTGGCGTGCCATGCAAGCCCAACTCACGACGAAAAATCTTCTCCAAATAACGGGTGTATTGCGCCGGAACCGAATCGGTCTGATTGCCGTGGATAATAATAATCGGTGGATTGCGCCCACCGGCATGAGCAAAGCGCAACTTGATACGGCGACCATGAACCATCGGCGGTTGATGCTCTTCCACCGCGCCTTCGAGAACTTTGGTCAGGCGCGATGCGCTAAGGGCATCGGTGGCAGCACGATAGGCATTTTCAATCGAATCGTACAGATTGCCGACGCCGGTACCGTGTAAAGCTGAGATAAAGTGGACATCGGCAAATTCGGCGAAGCGTAGACGCCGCTTGATATCTTCTTTGATTTTGTCCCGCTTTTCCGAATCGAGACCATCCCACTTGTTGATGCCTATCACCAGACCACGGCCGGCATCAATAACCGATCCCATCAGGTGAAGGTCCTGTTCGACCAAGCCTTCATGAGCGTCCACCATCAATACCACTACATTGGCGTCTTCGATTGCCTGCAGGGTTTTGACAATGGAGAATTTTTCAATCGCCAGTTTAATATTTTTGCGCTTTCGAATACCCGCAGTATCGATCAACGTGTAGTGTTTACCATGGCGCTCGTAATCTATATAGACACTGTCTCGGGTGGTGCCGGCCTCGTCATAGACCACCACGCGATCCTCTCCCAGCAGTCGATTAACCAGTGTTGATTTGCCCACGTTGGGGCGACCGACAACACCGATCTTGATACCTCTGTTCGGTTCGTCTTGTGCTTCGAGATGTTCCGGGAACGGGTCAAGTAGCTCTTCCATCATCGATTTGACGCCGCGACCATGGGTCGCGGTGGTCGGGAACATCCCGGAGAAACCGAGCTGGTAGAAATCAGCTAGTGCAGCGGCCGGATCGAGACCATCGATCTTGTTCGCGACGAGATAGACCTTGCGGTTTTTCTGTCGCAGCTTTTCAGCGATCATAAAATCTGCAGCGATAAGTCCAGAGCGACAATCGACAATAAACAAAACGATGTCCGCTTCGTCCATTGCAAGCAGCGATTGCTCTGCCATACCTACGTCGATGCCGTCTTCCTCGCCACTGATACCACCGGTGTCGACAACCATAAAGCGACGGCCGAACATTTCGCCATCACCGTATTTGCGGTCACGGGTCAAACCTGAATAGTTGGCCACCAGCGCGTCGCGGCTGCGAGTGAGCCGATTAAAGAGCGTGGATTTACCCACATTAGGTCGCCCGACGAGGGCTATTACAGGAATCATGGAATTAAAAATGCCGCAGATTTTAACTGCGGTAGTCTACTGTAGTTGCGGGCAATTAGCGCTACTGAATTTTAAATGCGCTCAGGGAACCGCTATTGGATTGAATAATAAGGCTATCACCAACAGTCAGCATAGGTGCGGAAACGCCGGGGCCGTCGACTTTGGTACGCGCCACAAAGTGGCCATCTTGCAGGTCCAATACATGCAGATAGCCTTCCGCATCGGCTACGGCAATGTAGCTGCCCAGCTTGGCGGGGCCGGTAACGCGACGCAAAAACAGCTGCTCATTGCTCCACAGCACTTGCCCACCACCTGAATTAAAGGCGCGAACTGTACTGTCGGCTTCACTGATATAGACCTGACCGCGGCTGTAGGCCGGCGCACTATGGGAGGAACTATCCTGCGTCCACAGACTTCTGCCGGTACCGCGCGACAGAGCACCCAATCGACCCTGATAGCTGGCCGCATAAATAACATCGTCAATCAACAATGCCTGACTGTCGATATCGACCATACGTTCAAGATCAGTTCGACCTTTTGGCAGTGCCAGACGCGACTCCCAGATCAGCGAACCGTTCTCCGGGTTAAAGGCGATCAGTTTGCCGGAATCAAATCCAGCCAGCACCATTCGATCGGTCAGCAATGGCGAACTGGTGCCGCGGACGGTGAGCAGTGGCGCATCATCTTCATGCTGCCAGAGAGTATCACCAGTGTTAGCATCCAACACAAACAGCTTGTTATCAATGGTCTGTACAGCAACTATATTGCCATTGCCCTGAGGGCTGGCCAGTACTTCAGAACTCACGTTGGCCGTCCAGATTACGGAGCCGTTACCAGCATCCAGCGCATAGACTTCACCTTCGCTGGTAGCCACCAAAACCTGCCCTACAGCGTAGCCAACACCACCGGAAAGGGAGACGTCGAGATCAGTACCCCAGCGGCGTTTGCCCGATTCAATATCAAAGGCACTGACCTGACCTTCATGAGCCGCGGCAAATACACTGTCATCGCTGGCCGCCGGGCGCAGGCTGCCCCAGAATTTTTTGTTACTGCCGCCAATCTTTGTCGACCACTGCTTTTTAATGACTGCCTGCTGCTCAAATGCAACCAGTTCTGCAGGTTTGATTTCGCTCTCATCTTCACCATCGAACCAGCTACAGCCGGAAATCAACAGCGCGCAGAGCAGTAAATTGAGTTTTTTCATCCGGCGTCTTCCTGTTCGTCCGACTGCGTTTCAGTTTCTTCGGCGTCACTGCTGACCACGGGTTGAACCTGACTAATTTTTAATTGCAACAGTGCTCGCGATGAGCTGTCTTGTGGCGCCACACCCATTAATGCAGATTCATAAGCGGTATAAGCTGCTGCAGTATTCCCCTGCTGCAGATAAAAATCACCTTTGGCTTCATCGTAGGCGGACTTCATTTCACCGACATCGACGCCCTGAACCCGTTGCAAGGCTGCCTCGAGGTTGCCGCGCGCAGCGTCCACTCGAGCCAGACGCAGACGTGCGATATTGCCATCGAGATCGCTAGCAGCATTATCCAAGGCCCACTCCAATTCGCTTGCGGCCGCATCCAGCTGGCCGTTTTCGACTGCCAGCTTGGCATTGATCAGCGCTGCATAGAAGGCGTATTGCGAACCACTGTGTTCGAGCTTAAGACTCTCGGCAAGTCGAGCAACATCAGCCTGTTTATCTTCAGCCAATATCTCGCCAGGCTGAGTCTCGGCCATGATATCGAGCATCTCCTGATAAACCAGCGACGCAGCAGCAGCCTGTTCATCAACATGCTGAGTCCACGCCTGCCAGCCAAAATAGCCACCGACCGTCAGTACAATCGCCAGAATGGTCTGTTTGCCGTTATCGTCCCACCAGCGTTTGAGAGCTTCAATTTGCTCTTCTTCAGTAATATGGTCTGCCACAGATATTCCTCAATCAGTCTTTAATTAATGTGTTTAACAGCCGGCCCAATTCAGATTGGTCAACTGTTTCCTGGGGACGGTCTTCACGTAAAAACTTGATCCCAACAGTATTATTTTGCGCTTCATCCTCACCCAATATCAGCGCGATCGACGCACCGCTTTTATCCGCTTTTTTCATTTGCGACTTAAAGCTGCCAGCGCCGCAGTGGGTCTGAAAACGAATGTTTGGACAGTCGCTGCGCAGAGTTTCTCCCAACACCAGCGCCTGAGCATCAACCGCGCCCACGGCAACCAGGTAGACATCGATAATCTGGGCAACACTATCCGGCACTACGCCCAACTCGTCAAGCAACAGCACCAGCCTTTCTAAGCCCATGGCAAAGCCGACGCCAGGACAGGGTTTGCCGCCCAGCTGCTCGACCAGTCCGTCGTAACGACCTCCTGCACAGACGGTACCCTGGGCGCCGAGGCTGTCGGTCACCCATTCAAAAACAGTCTTGGAGTAGTAGTCGAGGCCGCGCACCAAACGTGAATTGACTTGATAGCTAACGCCCGCTGCATCGAGCACGCTGCGCAGCTGCTCAAAGTGCTCGCGAGATTCACTGTCGATAAAGTCATGCAGGCTCGGCGCGTCGTTCAACAGCGCCTGCGTATGGGTATTTTTGCTGTCGAGAATCCGCATTGGATTAGAGTGCAAACGACGCTGGCTGTCTTCATCGAGCTGGTCCTGACGGGCGCTAAGAAAGTCGACCAAAGCAGCCCTGTACGCCGCTCGATCGGCTGCGGTGCCGAGAGAGTTAATCTGCAGCGTGACGGCATGATCGATTTTTAACGCTTTCCACAATCGAGCAGTGAGCAGCAACAGTTCGGCGTCGATATCGGGACCATTTAAGCCAAACGCTTCGACACCTACCTGATGAAACTGGCGCAGGCGACCTTTTTGCGGGCGCTCGTGACGAAACATCGGTCCGTTGTACCAAAGCCTTTGAATCTGGTTATGCAGCAAACCGTTTTGATTACAGGCGCGGACACAGCTGGCGGTGCCCTCTGGACGCAGTGTCAGACTGTCACCATTGCGATCCTCAAAGGTGTACATCTCTTTTTCGACAATATCCGTGACTTCACCAATCGACCGTTTAAAGAGCTCAGTCTGCTCCACGATAGGAAAGCGTATTTCACTGTAGCCATAGCGCGCCAGCACATCGGCGATCACTCTCTCGAGATATTGCCACGTGGTTGACTGGTCGGGGAGCAGATCATTCATCCCGCGAATGGATTGGATTTTCATACAGTGCTCTTGCAAATCAGATCAAATTAAAGGGTTTAACCGCGGGCGATTATCTGTTCGGCATCCGCTGCCAACTGTGCTTCTTTGGCGGCGGCCTTGGCACGAATTTTCGCTTCCAGTTCATCGACCAGGTTGTCATTGCCCAGTTTGTGATCCGGCACACCATCGAGGTAGACCAGATTGGCCGGCGTGCCGCCAGTCAGACCGAAGTCAGACTCTTTGGCTTCGCCCGGACCGTTGACGATACAACCAATAATCGATACGTCCATAGGTACCGAGATATCTTCCAGTCGGCTTTCCAGCTCATTGACCGTGGCTATCACGTCAAAGTTTTGCCGCGAGCAGCTCGGGCAGGCAATAAAGTTGATACCTTTGCTGCGCAGACGCAAACTGCGCAGCATATCCCACGCTACTTTGGCCTCTTCGGCCGGATCAGCCGCCAGCGAAATTCGCACGGTGTCACCAATGCCATCAAGCAACAGCGCACCGAGACCAATAGCCGACTTGACTGTGCCTGAACGCAGTCCGCCCGCTTCGGTGATACCGAGGTGCAGGGGCTGTTCAATGCGTGTGGCCAGATCGCGGTAGGCGGCGACGGCCATAAAAATATCCGACGCTTTAACGCTGACTTTAAAATCCTGGAAATCGTATTTGTCGAGCAGGTCGACATTCCGCATCGCTGACTCAACCATAGCTTCCGCTGTCGGCTCGCTGTATTTGCGCAGCAGGTCTTTGCCCAGCGAACCGGCATTGACCCCGATACGAATTGGAATATTGAGGTCGCGTGCTTTCGCTATCACTTCACGCAGGCGACTCTCTTTGGAAATATTGCCGGGATTAATACGCAGACAGTCGACACCCAAATCGGCAACTCGAAGTGCAATTTTGTGATCGAAATGAATATCGGCAACCAGCGGAACGGTCACCTGTTTGCGAATTTCACCAAAGGCTTCCGCCTCAGCCATCGAGGGCACAGAGACGCGAACAATATCGGCGCCGGCGGCTTGAATACGTTTGATCTGGGCAACCGTGGCCGCAACATCGGCGGTACTGGTATTGGTCATGCTCTGCACAGAGATCGGTGCGTCGCCTCCAACCGGGACGTCGCCGACCATAATCTGTCTCGACTTGCGTCGTACTATAGGGGTGCCACTAAACATCGAATTGTTTACTCATGTTTGCCCGTTTTTAACCACGCCTGATATTCCAAATTTTCTTTTGAGTAGGGGAACAGGTTCTTTAACTTCAATCCCTCACTCGCGGCATTATCCCTGTTGCCAAAACGATTTTCTATTCTCACTGACAGCCACAGACTCTGTGCTGTGGGAGCACTCAACTGCCTAAAATGATCCAGTGCCAATTTACTCAGCGGGTAGCGTTGCTGCTGAAAATAAATTTCCGCTGCCTGTATATAGGGTGGTGCAAATCCCGGCGACAGCTGAGTCGCTTTTTCAAATGACTCCAATCCCGATTCACTATCGCCCAGCTGCACTGCACTGAGACCGAGTATATAAAACGCCTGAGCACGCCGCTCATAAGCTAAATCCTCAGTCACCGTCTGCATCTGTTCGCGGGCTTCCTGCATACGCCCTTGATTAAACAGAAAAGCGGCAAAATTATAACGCGCCAGAGTGTAATGTTTATCTGTTTTCAGCGCCTTGCGGTAGTGCCGCTCGGCCAGCTCAAATTCCTGTTCCGACTGATATAGCAATGCATAACCATTGTCGAGCGCGGCGGAACGCGAATTAAACTCACTGGCTTTTTGTAAATGCACGCGAGCCAAGTCGCGATTGTTTGACGCAATATAATTGAGCGCCAATTTTATATGCTGCTGATTCGCCTGACCCGGATCTGAGCCACCCCCGGATGAGACACAGCCAGCAACTGACAACAAGCCAATCAAAATGCTAAAACTTAAGGCTTTAATTGTCCGTTTAAAAACATCGGTTAAGCTTGTGTCCATGCTTCCCTCTCCTTGTTATCAACTTTCAGCAATAACGCTTACACGTTTTTGTAAAAGCTTCTTACCAACAGCAATCCTCTGCTGCTTACCACCAGCCCAATTCAAAAGGCTAGCCTACAAATTTAACGACCTGCTCTTCTTCGAGGCGCTTTTTATAGCGCTGCTGACGTTTGGTGCGGTCGTTGACCTCACCCGCCAGCTGGCCACAGGCGGCGGCAATATCATCACCTCGGGTGGTGCGAACAGTCACAGTGTACCCGTCATTATGCAGAATGTCCCTAAACCGGGTCAGGGCCACTTTGGTCACTTTTTTATACTCTGATCCGGGAAACGGGTTAAACGGAATCAGGTTTATCTTGCAGGGTAAATCGCGCAACAAGGCCGACAATTCTTTAGCGTGTTCGTCGCGATCATTGATCCGGTCCATCAAGGTATATTCAACCGTTACCTTGCGGCGATTATCCGGCATCTTGTCCAGATAGCGGCGCGCACTGTCGATAAAATCGGCCAGCGGATATTTACGGTTAATCGGCACTAGCTGATTGCGCAGCTCATCATTTGGCGCATGCAGTGAAATCGCCAGCGAAACGTCGCTGACATCACCGAGTTTATCGAGCTCTGGAACCACGCCGGCTGTGCTAAGGGTCACCCGACGCTTGGACAGACCGTAGGCGTTATCATCCATCATCAGACTCATGGCATCGACGACATTATCGAAGTTCATCAACGGCTCGCCCATTCCCATCATCACCACATTGGTTACCCGCCGCGGCGCTTTAGGATCGAACTGATCAAACGATTTTGCCGCGATCCACAACTGGCCAATAATTTCGGCGGTCGTCAGGTCACGGGCAAAGCCCTGCTTCCCCGTAGCACAAAAGCTGCAATCAAGCGCGCAGCCAATTTGCGATGAAACACACAGGGTGCCGCGATCGCGCTCGGGAATATAAACCATTTCGATGCAGCTGCCGCCATCAACTCGGATTAACCACTTGCGGGTGCCATCGACAGAATCCTGACAACTGACCACTTCAGGCAGTACCACTTCCGCTACCTCGGCGAGGCTTTCGCGCAGACCTTTGGAGATATTGGTCATCTCGGTGATATCGTCGACACCAAGCTGGTGAATCCACTTGAGAATCTGTGTGCCACGAAAACGTTTCTCGCCCAGCGACTCTAAAAAGTCGCCAATGCGGGAAGCAGAAAGCCCCAAAAGGTTGGTTTTAACCTTTCGGGGCCGTTCGTCACTTGCTGTTATATCTGGTTCCTGGGACATAGAAGTCCTGGTCTCTTTGTTTTGAGTGTCTCTCGTTTTAACTATTCACCCCTAAATAATAGAGGCAAAACAGCCTTAGCGAGGGCAAATCTCATTGTCAGCAAAGAAATAGGCGATTTCACGTGCTGCGGACGCTGCTGCGTCAGAACCGTGCACCGCGTTGGCGTCGATTGACTCGGCAAAGTCTGCACGGATGGTACCCGGCGCGGCTTCTTTGGGGTTGGTTGCACCCATCAGATCACGGTTGGTCATAACCGCATTTTCTCCTTCCAACACCTGAACAGACACTGGGCCAGACGTCATAAAGGCAACCAAGTCTTTGAAGAAAGGACGCTCGCTGTGCTCGGCATAAAAGCCTTCAGCTTGCTCTTCAGTCAGGTGCTGCATTTTGCAGGCAACAATTTTCAGGCCAGCCTGTTCGAAACGACCGAGGATTTGGCCGACAACGTTTTTTGCTACAGCATCGGGCTTGATAATGGATAGAGTGCGTTCAGTCGCCATGGAATGTCTCCGAAAAAATATGTGTAATACGTAAAGAAATTGCCCCAACGGGCGGAAAGCGCGGATTCTACCTGCCTGCGGTTACGGTCACAATAGGTTTTTCCGTTAGGCTCTGGGTTAGGCTACCAGCAGGCGCTGAAATTTATCCAGCGACACCGGCATGCTGAAATGTGCGCCCTGATATTTTTCGCATCCGAGACTCCGCAAAATATCCAAAACCTCGCGTTTTTCAACGCCTTCAGCGACGACATCGAGGCCGTAATGATGCGCGACCATCATGATCGCTTCGACCAGACCAAGCGTCTCTTTATCGGAGTTGAGGTTGCTAATAAATTCACGGTCAATTTTTAAAATATCCAGCGGCAAACGCTTAAGGTAGATCATCGACGAGTATCCGCTGCCAAAGTCGTCGATGGCGAAACGGGTACCCATATCGCGAATTTTTTTCATCTTATCGACCACCGACTCAAAGTCATCGATCAACAGGTTTTCAGTCACTTCCAGTGTCAACATATCGGGGCGAATAGCGTAGCTTTTAAGGCTGTGCTCAAGCGATTTGATCAGCTGAGGATCATGGAACTGTTTGGGACTGATATTGACTGCCATCTGCATATCTTCGTGCCACAGACCACGGTCGAGCATTTGGCGCAGGTATTCACAAGAGGTACGAATCACCCACAAACCCACATCGACAATCATGCCCGATGACTCCAAAACCGGAATAAAATCAGCCGGCGTACGCTGGGCTTGACCCGAATGCATCCAGCGCAACAATACCTCTCCACCTACCACTTCACCGCTATGAGTCGACACCTGAGGCTGCACATAGAGATCAAATTCCTGATTGGCCACCGCTTTGCGCAGACTGGATTGCATATTAATGCGTTGCCGCGCGCGACGGGTAATCTGGGAATCAAACAGCACCACGGTGTCGCGGCCACGACGCTTGGCTTCAAACATGGCGCTCTCGGCCTGTTGCACGGCTTCCTCGGCATCGACAATTGCCTCGGGTGAGGCATAGTAGAGCCCGGCATAGAGTACGCTAACGCCAACACTGGCGGTCACACTGACCTCGCCACTGTCGGTGAAGAATGGCCGCGTCAGCACACAGCGGAGTTCATTGGCAATCGCGAGACTGATTTCCCGCGCCTGCTCAGCGGTTTCGGCAATATCCCTGATCAGCACCAAAAACGAGTCGCCAGCAACTTGATCAACTTCCATATTGTCGGTGCAGATTCCTTTAATGGTCTCGGCCGCACGCTCCAGAATTTGGTTGCCGACTGTTTTGCCGAGGGATTCATTGATCGAGTTAAAGTGGTCGAGGTCAATTAGCATCAGCGCGCCGCAGGCGGTGTCGCGGTGAGGACTATTGAGATAGTCACCGATACTGTTGAGAAGACGTCGATTCACCGGCAGGCCAGAGAGGGTTTGATATTGGTCACTGTCGCTGTGCTCTTCAGGCCTTTTATCGGCTGAGGGCTCTTTGTCTGCTGAGGGCTCTTTTTCCGCTGAGGGCCTTTGATTCCCTGCGAGCTCTTGATTGGCTAAGGGCTCTTTTTCCTGCTCCGGCTGGTGTTGCTGATCTTGATTCGGAGCGGGCGGCGATTGGCTAGAGGGAATGGTTGAAAACTCTTTCATTACCATCTTGGCTAGAGAGGGCAGCGGATAAAGTGTAACGCTCAGTGTATTGTCGTGCTCAGGTTGGCTATTGGCGCCGGCGGCGGCACTCAGCGAGACTACGATTTCATCCTGTTCGAGAAGATTTTCAGAGCGCCAGAGAATATTTTCAGCCTTATCCTGACGAAGCTTTTCAATCACCTGTTTGAGTTGCACTACAGACTGGAGTTGATCCGGCTGCTCTTCACTGAGGGTGGCACCGACAATCTGTTGGCGCTCACAGTTGAGAATTTGCAGGGCTCGGGTGTTGGCACCGATGCAAACGCCATAGGCAAAGAATAAGGTCCCGAAAGGGGCGGTCTCGAGGACTTTCTTGTAGAGTTTGTCTCGGTCTGCCATCCGTTGCCCGTGTCTCGCGTCCTGTGCGTTGGTTATTGGCTGGAGGTCGGGGTTTTAATCCAGCTCCTCCATCCAGGCCATTTGAATGGCTTCGAGGATTTTCTCTCCGCAGCGCTCAGGATCATCAGAAAAATCATCGAGATCCAGAACCCATTTGCGCAGATCGACAAAGTTGATGTACTGAGGATCTAAATCTGGATAAGTATCCGCCAGTTCAATAGCAATGTCGTGTATATCTGTCCACTTCAGCATAGTCTATTACTCCATTTCCTGCTCTGTCTTGTCCGCCGTCAACGGCAGCATCGGCATCTCTTTTTCAGTGTTTTTCCGAGACCATATTGATTGTGTATTTAGGAATCTCAACGACCAGATCAATATCGTCGGCAATCAGCTGACAGCTGAGTCGCGAGTCCGGGTCTACGCCCCAAGCTTTGTCGAGAAAATCCTCTTCCAGTTCATCGGCCTCGGGCAATAATTCAAAGCCCTCCCGCACATGCACATGACATGTGGTGCAGGCACAGGACATCTCGCAGGCGTGCTCAATGTCTATGCCATTTCGCAGCGCGGCTTCACAGACGCTCTCGCCCGGCTCAGACTCAATCACTGCGCCCTTGGGACAGAATTCTTCATGGGGTAAAAATACGATACGTGCCATTAGAGATTATTCTCCACATCATCAAGACTCTGTCCAGCCAGCGCACTCTTGATGCTGGCATCCATTCTGCGCGCGGCAAACTCTTCGCTGATTTTGCCTACCGACTCAATCTGCCGCGCCAGTATTCGGTGTTCGGTACTGCTATCACGCACTTCTTGCAATGCTTTCAAGGCAACCTCAAGACAGTGATATTCAGCGTCATCAAGCAGTGCTCGACCATCTTTTTGCAATGCTGCATTCAAATCTTCAATCATACGATCCGCTTCGACCTGCTGCTCGCGCAGTGCGCGTGCCTTCATGTCGTCTTTGGCATAACTGAAGGAATCCTGCAGCATATTGGTGATTTCATTTTCATCGAGCCCATAAGAGGGCTTGACCTCAATATGCGATTCAGCGCCGCTAACCACTTCACGGGCATTGACGCTGAGCAGCCCATCCGCATCCACCTGATAAGTGACCCGAATCTTTGCTGCACCTGCCACCATCGGTGGGATATCGCGCAACTCAAAGCGCGCCAGTGAGCGGCAGTCTGCAGCCAGCTCGCGCTCGCCTTGCAAAATATGGATGGCCATTGCCGTCTGCCCATCTTTAAACGTGGTAAATTCCTGCGCCCGCGAAACCGGGATGGTGGTATTGCGATGGATTATTTTTTCTATCAGCCCACCCATGGTCTCAAGGCCGAGAGACAGTGGAATGACATCGAGCAGCAACATATCGTCACCCGATTTATTGCCAACCAGCACTTCGGCCTGCAGGGCAGCACCCATGGCTACAACGCGATCGGGGTCGATATCGGAATGCGGGCGGCGATCAAACTGCTGGCCTACTTTTTCATGCACACGGGGGGTTCGGGTTGAACCGCCAACCATGATAACTTCATCTACCTGATCAGTATTCAGCCCTGCATCGCGGAGTGATTTCTTTGCCGCGCGCAGGGTTTTGTCAATCAGCGGATCAATCAGACTATTCAGTTGATCTCGAGTCAGTACGCCGCGCCAATCCAGCACTTCAATCTTGACTGCATCCTGATCGGTTAACTCTTCTTTTGCCGATTTGGCGGTCTCAAGCAAAATTCGCTGCTCTACCGGATTGAGAGACTCTGCCATACCTACCTGTTGACGAATCCACTCGGCTATTACACGGTCGAAATCGTCACCACCCAAGGCTGAATCACCACCGGTTGAGAGTACCTCGAAAACGCCCCGCGACAGTCGCAGAATAGAAATATCAAAGGTGCCACCACCAAGGTCATAGACCGCAACCACGCTGTCCTCACGCTGATCAAGACCGTAGGCAATTGCCGCCGCGGTGGGTTCGTTGAGTAGACGTAAGACTTTGATGCCGGCCAGTGTGGCGGCATCTTTGGTGGCCTGACGCTGGGCATCATCGAAATAGGCTGGCACCGTAATCACTGCGCCGTCGAGCATTCCGCCCAGCGCGATTTCAGCACGGCCGGCAAGTTTGCGGAGAATTTCAGCAGAGACCTGTATCGGGCTGACCAGTCCGGCAGCTGTGACAATCTTCGGCATTCCGCCATCGTCGGCAGCAAACTCATAGGGCAACTGATCACCAAAGCTTTTGACATCACTGAGGCCACGACCCATCAGACGCTTGACCGACGACAGTGTATTCAACGGGTCACTGACATTGTGCTCGGCGGCCTCGTAGCCCATACAACTGACGCCGTCTTTGTAATAGTGCACAACCGAGGGTAACAGATGCCTGCCCTGCTCATCAGCTAGGGTTTCAGGCGTCCCGCTGCGCACGGCGGCAACCAGCGAGTTGGTGGTACCGAGGTCGATTCCCACAGCATGTTTGCGCTGATGGGGTTGCGGCGATTGGCCCGGTTCTGAAATTTGTAGTAGTGCCATGATTTAAAGGTCCTCTAACTCTTCTTCGCGCAGCTCAATCTCATTCAGCAGCTTGGCAAAGAATTGCATTTTGGCCACGGTGTCCAGAGCATTAGTGTAATCGGCCGCAAGGTGCTGCGCCTGAAAATCATTCTGCAACTGCAGGTAATGTCGCTGCGCATCAGTGCGCATGGTGTCCAATGTTTTGAACGGGTCAGCATTGTCACCTATATCGCCAAGAGCTTCACGAAACTCGATCTGCTGCATCAGAAAGTGGCTATCGCTGGTAATATGACTTTTCTGGCTGGCGTCGACATGCTCCAGCTCGAGTAAATACTGTGCACGCTTAAGCGGTGACTTCAGAGTGTCGTATGCCTGATTGATTAATGACGTGGTCTGCATCGCCAGACGTTTGTCCACATCGCCTTTGGTGGAGAAGCGGTCGGGGTGAAAGGTCTGCTGTAACTTGCGGTAGCGGGAATCGAGCAACTCGCGATCGACTGTCCACCCAGGAGGTAGAGAAAAGAGCTGGAAAAAATTCTCTTTTGTGAGCAACTCTGTGGACAAATCCAATCTACCGACCCCGATGGTTAACGCTGTTAAATAATGCTCAGTGCAGGCTCTTTAGACGTGAAAGCTCTCGCCGCAGCCACACTCATCTTTAACGTTGGGGTTTTTAAATTCAAAGCCCTCGTTCAAGCCCTCTTTAACGTAATCAAGCTGCGTACCATCCAGATAGACAAGGCTTTTTGGATCGATTACCAGTTTGACATCACCGCACTGGAATACCTCATCCTCAGGCTTTGCGCTATCGACAAACTCGAGGACATAGGAAAGACCTGAGCAGCCAGTGGTGCGCACACCGAGACGAACACCTATGCCTTTTGCACGGTGTTCGAGGTGCTTGATTACGTGCTGCTCGGCAGCGGATGTCATAGTGATAGCCATAGTGGTCGATCAATTCCCCTGCTTTGTACGGATATCACGCACGGCGGCTTTGATGGCGTCTTCCGCCAGTACCGAGCAGTGAATCTTGACTGGCGGCAAGGCCAATTCTTCAGCGATTTGGGTGTTTTTAATACCTTCCGCATCATCTATATGCTTGCCCTTAACCCACTCGGTAAGCAGTGAGCTGGAGGCGATCGCTGAACCGCAACCATACGTTTTAAACTTGGCATCTTCGATAATGCCATCGCTGTTAACCTGAATCTGCAGGCGCATGACGTCGCCGCAGGCAGGTGCTCCGACCATGCCGGTACCAACATTTTTCGCGTTGTCATCCAGCTTGCCAACATTGCGTGGATTTTCGTAGTGATCGATAACTTTTTCGCTGTAAGCCATGGTGATGACTCCTTTAATAGTAACTCTGTTAAATAGACAATCGTTTTAGTGGGCCGCCCACTCTACCTGGCTTAAATCGACGCCATCTTTGAACATATCCCACAGTGGAGAGAGTTCGCGCAACTTGGTCACCGCGTGGCGCACCTTGACGATGGCGTCATCTATGTCTTGTTCAGTTGTATAGCGCCCGATGCTGAAGCGAATCGAACTGTGCGCCATCTCGTCATTCAACCCGAGTGCTCGCAGTACGTAGGATGGCTCGAGGCTGGCCGAGGTACAGGCGGAACCCGAAGAGACTGCCAAATCACGCAGCGCCATAATCAATGATTCGCCCTCTACAAAAGCAAAGCTGATATTGATAATACCCGGCACATGGCGCGTGGGCGAGCCATTGAGATGGACTTCTTCCATATCCGACACACCATCCCACAGACGCTGACGTAGCTTTGCAATGCGCGCCGACTCCTGGTCATACAGTTCACCGGCAAGCCGGAAGGCTTCACCCATTGCGGCAATCTGATGTGTTGCCAACGTGCCTGAACGCATACCGCGCTCATGACCACCGCCGTGCATCTGAGCTTCGATGCGCACCCGTGGTTTGCGTCGAACATACAACGCGCCAATTCCTTTCGGGCCATAAATCTTGTGTGCCGAGAATGACATCATGTCGACTTTCATTGCCTCGACATCGATCGGTGTTTTGCCGGCACTCTGGGCGGAATCAACATGGAAAAAGACTTTTCTCTCGCGGCAGATCTCACCAATTGCGGCGATATCATTGAGCGTACCAATCTCATTGTTAACATGCATAATCGAGACAACCGTGGTGTCTTCACGGATTGCATCGGCAACCACCTGGGGCTGAATCAGCCCTTCAGAATCCGGATCCAGATAGGTTACTTCGAAGCCTTCCCGCTCAAGCTGACGACAGGTGTCGAGCACCGCTTTGTGCTCAATCCGTGAGGTAATGATGTGCTTACCTTTGCGCTGGTTAAAGTGCGCGCAGCCCTTGATGGCCAGATTATTAGCTTCAGTGGCACCTGAGGTCCAGACGATTTCCCGTGGATCGGCACCGATCAGCGCAGCTACCTGCTCACGTGCATCTTCAACCGCAGCTTCCGCTTCCCAGCCAAAGGTGTGTGAACGCGACGCCGGGTTGCCAAAGTGGCCGCTCGGTGTCAAAAACTGCATCATTTTGTCTGCAACGGCGGGATCAACCGGCGTTGTCGCAGCATAATCGAGATAAATTGGAAGGCTCATCAATTGCTCCAGGTTTAGCAGGCGCTAGCCCGCGGACTTTCATTTAATATTAATAGCTGCTCAACCTGACGCTGAGCAATACTTTTTACGTCGCGGCGTGCAACCAGGTCAGCCAGCGAAATAGCATTTAAAAAACTGTGTATCTCATGACTCAATTGATCCCACAATGAGTGAGTAAGACAAATCTCTCCACCCTGGCAGTCACCCTTTCCCTGACAATTGGTGGTGTCCACTGATTCATTGACCGCATCAATAATTTGCGCGACAAAAATGCTCTCACTGGATCTGCCAAGGCGGTATCCCCCACCGGGACCACGCACGCTTGAAACCAATTCAGATTGGCGCAATTTCGAGAATAGTTGCTCGAGATAAGACAGTGAAATAGATTGGCGATGAGAGATGTCAGCTAGCGAAACCGGTTTGTCATTGGCATGGATGGTAAGGTCCAACATCGCGGTTACCGCATAACGCCCTTTGGTTGTCAGTCGCATAAACACACCTTATCAAAGCAGTTGGCCGAAGAATCTTCGACGCCGATGAGGGCGTGATTATCTAATACCTGACTATTTTAGTCAAGTACCTGTGAGACGGTAGAACCGATTTTCGGTGCACTACTCAAGCGCGCCCGCATGCCTCTCAAGCGGTGACCTTCTATTTTACTTGGCGATTGTACGCTGCACCGCAGACAACAGACCACGGAGGATGGAAACTTCCATCTCATCCATGCGCACTCGGTTAAAAAGTCGTCGCATACGGGTTAGAAGTTGCTTAGGGTTTTCCGGGTCGTAGAACTTCAAGTCGGCCATGGTGGCGGCCAGGTGCTCATGGAAGAACTCTAGATCGCCGGCACTCACCGGTGGCTGGTCCCAGTCGGTCAGCGGCGGCAAGTTGCCCTGCTCGTCGGCAAGACTGGCCATACGAACCTCGTAAGCCAGCACCTGAACAGCGGTCGCCAAATTGAGCGAACTGTATTCTGGATTGGACGGGATGTGGACATGGTAGTGACACTTCTGCAACTCATCATTCGTCAGGCCACGATCCTCACGGCCAAACAGTAGCGCGGTTTTATGGCTGCCAGCTTCCCGATAAATTTTCTCACCACATTCCCGCGGATTTAACAACGGCCAGGGTATGCGCCGCTCGCGGGCACTGGTGCCAACGACCAGCGCGCAGTCGGCGATAGCCTCATCCACTGATTCGACAATGGTTGCATGAGCCAATACATCTCGGGCCCCCGCCGCACGCCAAACTGCTCGTGGTGCCGGATATTCACGAGGCTGCACCAGATATAATTCTGCCAGCCCCATATTTTTCATCGCTCGTGCTGCACCACCGATATTTCCCGGATGCGCGGTGTTCACTAGAACAATACGAATATTTGCCTGCCGCTCGGTTATTGACACTCGTCACCTCTTGAAAACATGGATGGCCAACCATTATGGGGCCGAAAAACGGCGGCGAGTGTAGCAGAATCACTCTTCTCTGGCACAGTAGTTCTGGTACAATGCGGCCGCTCTTTAAGTCACTTGGAATAGTTCTCATGCAACCTATGGTTAATATAGCCCTGCGTGCTGCGCGCGCTGCAGGCGAAATGATCGTCAAATCTGCTGATAATCTCGATCTGGTTAAGGTTGATGAAAAAGGCCGTCACGACTTTGTCACCGAGGTTGATCGACGCTCTGAAGAAACCATTATTTACCATATCCAAAAGGCTTATCCCGACCACCGCTTCCTCTGTGAAGAGAGCGGCGTGAGCGGCAACCCAAACAGCGATATCGAATGGATCATTGATCCACTCGATGGCACCACAAACTTTGTTCGCGGCATTCCCCATGTTGCGGTATCTATCGGTTGTCGTGTTAAAGGCAAGCTCGAACATGCTGTGGTGCTCGAACCGTTCAAACATGAAGAATTTACCGCCAGCCGTGGCGATGGCGCAAAGCTCAATGGCCGCCGCATTCGTGTCTCAGGCCGCGCCAGTGAAGCCGGCGCACTCTACGCCACAGGTGTGCCGTTCAGCCCACCCTCTTTCGATCATATGCAGGGCTACTTAAAAACCATGCATGACTTCGCTCACAACTCCTCGGGTGTTCGACGGATGGGCGCTGCTGCACTCGACCTGGCCTATGTTGCAGCCGGACGCATGGATGCCTACTGGGAGATGTATTTAAAACCCTGGGATATCGCAGCCGGTGCGCTGCTAGTGCGCGAAGCCGGTGGTATGGTGAGTGATTTTCAGGGTGGTGAAAACTTTATGCACAACGGACACATTATCGCCTGCACCCCCAAGCTGTTTAAACCAACACTTAAAGTCGTTTCCAAGCATCTCGGCACACTAAAATAAACAGCCCTGAGCGTGATCTAGATAACCTGAGCGTCTTCTAAACAAAGAGCCTTGAGTGTCCCTTAGATAAAAAGCGGCATAGCACGCTCAAAAAGCCAGTACGCACTGCACACGCCAATACCATAAACAACGACCTGGGCCAGCTGACCCCGTCGATACTCAGCTCGCACCAATGTGCGGGTTAGCAGCCACACGCCAAGCGAAACCGCTGCGATAAATATCAGCTGCCCAAGCTCAACACCCACATTAAAGAACAGGAGCGCTGGCACTTTCATCGCTGCCGGCAGGCCCAGCTCCTGCAACACCACTGCAAAACCAAAGCCATGTAGCAGGCCAAACACTACCGAGGCGCTGACCGGGTATCGCCATGTGAAGCTCGGTTCTGCGCCAGCGGAGGCGCGATGTTTCACAATCTCTACGGCGAGCAATAAAATACTCAGCGCAATCAAGAGCTCAACCAGTTCGGTCGGCAAACGAAAGACATCCAGCGTCGCCAGACTCAGGGTTAACGAATGGGCAAGGGTAAATCCGGTCACTGTGAGTACCAATCGTTTAAACGTGCCGGCTATCATCATTAGGCAGAGCACAAACAACAGATGGTCAGTACCGATAAGAATATGCTCAATACCGGCCACGGTATATTGAGCTGCCACTGCAGAGGTCGACGTCGAGGTGGCCAATGAGAAGCTTATGCTGGTTTTTTCTGGCCCGGAAAAAATCTGTATCGGCTCGCCTGAAAGCGGCTTGAAAACAACCAGCGATGTCAGTGCCGGATTGGTATGAGGGTAAATCAGATCAATCGCATACTGCGTCGACCGGTCGGACTCTTGGGCGTTTTCTCTCGCACTCTCGCCCGCACTTTGCTCACCGTTCGCGCCTCTATCACAGCGATAGTGTTTGCGACCGATCAGCCCGGCTGGACGTCCAGCCAGCGCACCATTTGCCAGACTGCAATTGCCGTGGCGGAACTCTACCGCAGGCTCCTGGCCCCGAGACATAACCGGCGGAATTTTCCACTTCAGCAAATATTCATTGATATTAAGCTGCTCGACTTCGACATAAACCGGACGCGCCTCATCAGCATATACCGCCATGCAGCTGGCCATTGCCAGCAGGACTGAGCGTAATACAAGTGACACACTGCGCATCATTACTCTCCACCAGTATCGAGAACCTGATATCTGGCCATAAGCTTTTCCATGGCTTCGCGCTTGGTTTGTTGCTGCTGTTCACGCTGTGCGTCGGCGAGCACATTGGATGCAATTTCTTCAAGCGACGGGATATAGGCAGGAGTATTTTTTACCAACAACACCAGATGCCAACCATAGTTTGACTGCACCGGACCCTGCCACTGGTCACTGGTATCAAAGGCGAAGACCTGCTGCTGAAACTGGTCGCCAAAATGGCTGGCAATTTCGTCGTCGTCGCGATTGACATAGTTGCGGTTGTAGAGAAAACGTTCGCCATAGCGTGGCGCATTTTCAAACGGGACCTGCGCGTCATTGAGCGTTCGATAAAGCTCATCGGCAATGACCTTGGCTTGTTCAACACTGTGACGCTCGCTGGAGACAAACACATGAGTAAACGTAGCCGAGGCTGGTTTTCTGTAGTTCTCACGATTGGCTTCATAGTAACTGCGCAGATCATCTTCGGTTAGCGGGTCCGATTCATCGTAAAAACCCTGTACAAGATAATCCATTTTCTGAATTAACCGACGTCGAATAATTTGATCATTTTTATCCAGATTTAACGACATGGCTTCACGGAAAAGCGCCTCTTCACGAGAGTAGTCACCAACCAACTGTTGGCGCTCTTCCGGGCTCAGCGCTTGCAACGCTTGAACCGCATCATCGGATCTGAAGGTCTTTGCACGCAACTGCATATACTGCAACAACACTGCATCATCAACATCGATACGGTACTGATCATAGGTGTATTCATCGGCATTGATCAAACGCTCGCCCAAAAGCAATAACAGGGCGATAAAGACAAACTGGACAAGAGGTTCTTTAATTAATTTTTGCATAAGAACAGGCTGAAAGATCTCTGATAAATATAAAACTGACAGGTATATATAGCGAAGACCAGACAACTGTTCAAGCAGGTTTCAAACTCACCTGAACAGCTGCATGGACGTATACCCAATTAGGGTTGATACCAGACAGGTGATGTGTAGGCACGCTCCTGGATAGTTTTTGGCCCTCTGGGCGGCTTATCAAGCTGCAAGGCCAGCGAGTCAAATAAACCATTGCGTGGCGTTGGAATCTGCAACACCCGAGCGTAATAAAATGCTGACAGTTGCGGGTCGAAATCGGGATCGCTCCAGCGCACCGCAAACTCCGCCTGACCGACGCTATTGGTATAGCGCCCCGACTTCAGATCAACAGTATTTCCGACTTCAGGCAGACGGCCAGCCGCATCCAGCTGACGCTCTCCTGACCAGGCTACGTTGTAGACCTTTTCATGCTGCTCACCCTCAGTATCGACCCAACCTTTAACGATTTGCATGCGATCCAGATTAGCGCCGCGGGGGTCCTTGATGGCTCTCAACAAAAAGCTCGGCGGCTGTTCAAACTCTCGAGTGGGAATCAGGTCGCCGCCCATGGGTACCCCGTTGCGGTAGCCGATCGCGGCAAAGTCTTCGCTGCTCTCGGCTCCTGCAGGAAAGTTCCAACCAGCGAATAGCTGTACGCGCAATCGCGGTCCGCTGGTGGCATACACTTCTTTGCGCTTAAACGCTGCATAGATCGCCTCACGACTGTTTTCACTAGCCCAAACGGCGGCAACACCCGAAGCGGACATATCCCAACCATTGCTACTGACGGCACTTTTGCCCTGACGCTCCTTTGTCTCCGGCGTAGAGTCCTTCGCCATTTTGCCCCAGAAATTGTTTTCCTCGGGTGAAGACAAACCAGTGTGCGCATCGGTCGAACCGATCAGGCCGAATTTGTAAGGGTTAACACCAACCTGCTGCCCAATCGCCAAGCCTCTTTTCAGTGCTGGACGAATATAGTCGGCAGCCATGGGGTTATAACTTGTTTGACCGCGCTGAATATAATGCTCATAGCTCTCAAAATCGGCAAATTCATCCTCCGGGGAGAACTCACTTCGCGTTTCGCTGTCACCCTTAATCTGGGTAACTTCTACGATCGGCTCCCAGCGAATGCGTCGCTCGGCATACTCTGCGGTAATGGGCTCACCTTTCAAGGTTGTGCTGTCAAACATATAGCCTTTGGAGATATTCGAGTTATGCGGAATCGCCAAAAAGCGCGCGCCGGTACGCTGCTGGGTACTGTCCAGCCAGGCCCAGAGATCTTCAGGATATTGACTCTGGTCTGAGCCATAGGGGAGATATTGCGTGGCGGTTTCTCCTCCATCCGGGCTGATCACAATGCGGTGAAGATTGGCACCAGTGGGAATCGAGCTCCATTCCCAGCCAATCAAACTAGTAAATGTGCCCGGATCATTATGACGCTCCGCAGTGGCAACAATATCCTGCCAGGCGGCGCTGCCGACGCCACTGGTATCACCGAAAATATCGACATCGCTGATATTGTTGCTAGGATCGGCAACCGGATCCACATGCCCCTCAGTCGGTGGCGTAACCGGCAAGAAACGCGCAAAAAATTGCAGCCCGGTATCCTCGTCAATCGCATTATTCATCATCCGCATCGCAATCCAGCGCTTGATATTTCGCCACAAACCCAGGTCTTCAAAAAGATCACTGTCATTGCGTACGGCCTTCATTACCCCAAGCATTTCAGCGTGATCACTGACCACCAGAAAATCCAGCGGCGTTTCAATCTGCACTCGTGCTCGGTTATAGGGATGCACAACCGGCTGACCTTTGGCCCAGCGATAGGCCGTGTCGGGATCGGCGCTGTGATTATTATTCAGGAAAGCATCAAATGAGTAGGAGGTATGCAAATGCGTATCACCAAAATAAACTTGAGTCTGACGAGTCGATTTATCATCTGCCACCGAAACAGTGCTGGCAGTAACAAGCAACGTTGAAAGGAATAATAACTTTTTCATGCACTTTGATCTCCACTGATCTCGGCACCGAGCTTGCAGCGCGCCATCTCTAATATCAGGATGCCAACAATTTCAATTACTGTTGAGCGAATAGCCGGCTGCGATAGACCGTCGACGGCAATATGCAGAATGCGGCCAAATAATATGGTCAATAAAAACACCACCGGAACTAGCAGCCATGAGCTATTGCCGCGACGCGAGCCATAGAGGGTAAAAATAGCCAGCCCCAGAAACAGCCCACCGAGGTCACCGCGCAGCGTGCCCAACCCGTCGAGGCGACTGGCTACGATTGAGAAATGGGGTTCCATCGATACCGGCGCGAAGAAAAAGGTCAGGGCCCCAAGCAGCATGCTCAGACCAATCACTACTGTCGCAACACGCAGTGCTGATTGCATTTTTCACCTCTTTATTTTTGTTATTTCTTGTTGTTATTTTTTATTGTTTTCTGAGCACGCTTCCTGACCCTGTTGAGTGCCAAATAAGTGTAACCATATTGGTGTCTCAGAGATAGGCACACGCGTTAGTATGCAATAGACATCCACCCGATATTGGTGATTTCGTGACCTTGGAGTATTTGATGCACCAGTGCGTGTGCTGCTGTAGAGTTGACACCAGCTTTGGGCCAATAATAACCACTCAGGTGCCACAATACTCATGGAAAAATTTTCTAGGACTACCGCCATTTCGGTGGTCGTCGCCAATATGGTTGGCACCGGTGTATTTACCAGTCTCGGATTCCAACTATTAGGTATTCAGTCAGCATTTGTGTTGATGATGCTATGGTTTGTCGGCGGTCTCACCGCACTCTGTGGAGCATTGACCTACGCCGAACTCGGCGCCAACCTGCCCCGCTCTGGCGGCGAGTACAATTTTCTCTCACGGCTCTACCATCCTGGCGCCGGATTTATCTCCGGCTGGGTATCAGCCACTGTTGGCTTTGCCGCGCCGGTTGCACTGGCTGCCATGACCTTTGGCGCCTACCTGACTGCGGTATTTCCGCAGCTTTCGCCAACCTGGGCTGCGGTTTCACTGGTTATCTTTCTGACCGCCGTTCACTGTCTCTCACGCCAGACCAGCAGCACTGTGCAGCAGATTTTCACTGCTCTCAAAGTGTTATTAATTGTGTTCTTCTGCGTGGTGATCTTTTTCTGGGGCGGCTCGCCACAGGAAGTGAGCTTTCTGCCTGCCCAAGGGGATGGCGACCTGATTTTTAGCGGTGCTTTTGCGGTAGCGTTGATCTATGTCAACTACGCTTACACTGGCTGGAATGCCGCCACCTATGTCACCAGCGAGCTCGACAATCCACAGCGCAATTTGCCGATTGTGCTGTTTATCGGCACCGGTCTGGTAATGCTGCTCTATCTACTTCTCAACTTTACCTTTCTCAGCGCAGCGCCTATTGCGATTCTCGAGGGCAAGCTGGAAGTGGGCGTAATTGTTGCCGACCATGCTCTGGGTGCCAACGCCGGAAAGGCGATGGGTGCAGTGTTGGCGCTACTGCTGATCTCCACGGTTAGCGCCATGACCATGGCCGGGCCGCGTGTGTTACAGGTAATTGGCGAAGACTTTAAGCTGTTTTCGATGCTGTCGCGATGTAATAGCCACGGCGTGCCGATGAGCGCAATTATCTTTCAGGGGTTATTGGCACTGCTTTTTATTCTCAGCTCAACATTTGAATCGGTATTGGTTTTTTCGAGCTTTGTGCTTGGGGTGAATACCCTTTTCGCCGTGCTCGGGGTATTTGTCTTACGCTGGAAAAATCACTCTGTTGCCGGAGCCTACAGAACCTTCGCCTACCCTTTCGCACCGCTGATCTACCTCAGCGTAACGTTATGGACATTGGTCTATGTTTTACTATCGCGCCCGATGGAGGGCTGGATTGGGGTTGCCATGATTGTGGTCGGCGGGCTGCTGTATAAGGTCTCTGCAAACAAACCACCATCCACAGAGTAATCGCGAGCAACCCGACCGACCTGGCACTTTATTCTCCCGGGCGACTGATACCTTTAATCTCAAGAAAATCATCAAAGCCAAATTCGCCCCACTCGCGGCCATTGCCAGACTGCTTGTAGCCCCCAAACGGCGCAGTGTAATTTTGCGAGGCACTGTTGAGACTGATCATACCGGCACGCAGTTTTCCGGCAACGCGTTTTGCACGCTGTGCATCGGAGGTACTGAAGTAGGCAGCCAAACCGTAGGGCGTGTCGTTGGCTATTTCAATCGCCTGCTCTTCAGTGGCAAACGGAATCATGCATAACACCGGACCGAAAATCTCTTCGCGGGCAATAGTCATCTGATTATTCACCCCGGCGAACACGGTAGGTTTGACAAAATAACCTGTCTCGAGCCCCTCGGGCTTGCCTAAACCACCCGTTACAACTTCGGCACCTTCATCAATCCCCTTGGCAATCAAAGCCTGCACCTTGTCAAACTGCACGCGGCTGGAAAGCGGACCGATATGCCAGCCCTCATTAGACGGCTGTCCAACGGCAACCTGTGCCGCGGTCTGACGAGCAATTTCAACAGCCTGATCATAGACTGACTCGTGGACCAACATCCGCGACGGCGCATTACAGGACTGTCCGGTGTTCGACATCATATTGGTCACACCAGCACTGACAGCTTTCTCAAGATCTGAATCTTCAAAGATAATATTCGGCGATTTACCACCCAATTCCTGGGTCACCCGCTTAACCGTTTCGGCTGCAGCCTTCGCCACCAAAACCCCGGCCCGGGTGGAGCCGGTAAATGAGACCATATCGACATCGGGATGGCTGGAAATCGCAGCGCCCACTTCAGGGCCATCACCGTTAACCATATTGTAAACACCAGCGGGGAAACCGGCCTGATCCATCATTTCGGTAAATAGATAACCGGAAATCGGTGCAATCTCACTGGGCTTGAGCACCATTGTGCAGCCAGTGGCCAGTGCCGGTGCAACTTTGCAGCTAATCTGATTGATCGGCCAGTTCCACGGGGTGATAAATCCGCAAACCCCAATCGGCTCTTTGACCACCAATGTGTTGCCAACCTGACGTTCAAATTCATAGGTTTTCAGCGCCTCTAATGCCGCGCTGATATGTCCGCGACCACAATCTGCCTGCGCCGCCGAGGCGAACGAGATCGGCGCACCCATCTCCATGGAGATGGACACAGCCATTTCGTCGTAGCGATCCATATAGATTTGCAGCAGCTTTTCCATCAGGGCGATGCGCTGCTCGACACTGTATTGCGAGTAGATGGGAAAAGCTGCCTTGGCTGCGGCAACAGCGCGATCAACATCCGCTGCACGGCCAAGAGAAATAGTGGCCAGCATCTCTTCTGTGGCGGGGTTTTCAACGGCCAGATCATTTTCATGAAGGGGCTGAACCCACTCACCGTTGATATAAAATTTTCGCAGGTCTTTCATTTCTTTCCCCTTTTTATCTAACTGAAAATTGAAGCTGACCCCATTAACTCGATCAGGCTGTTTGCACACATAGGTCAGGACAGCTGAGGGAAGCTTACGCGCTGCTTACTCGCATCAACCATACCCACTTTAGGTACGCACCGATTATTCAACAAACGCTTTTAATGATTCCAGGGTCTGCGGCCCGATCAGGCGTTTCACCAGCTCGCCATCGCTGTTGATAACCAGCGTTTCGGGCAGCACCTGGGCACGCTCCAACTCCCACTCGGCACGTGGATCAACGGCCAGAGATTTAAATTGAATTCCGAGTTTATCCAGCTGTCGGTGCAACACCTCGCCCTGCTCATTATCGTAATTGACACCTAAAACAGTGACCTGATCAGGATATTCAGCGACCAGTCTATTCAGCTCCGGAATCTCGATCCGGCAAGGCTTACACCATTCTGCCCAGTAGTTGATCAGGGTGTATTTACCCTGCGAATTTTTAAAATTATAACTGCCACCCTCAATTAGCGGATAGCCGGCGTCGCCACCGCAGGCCGTCATAACAAGGCCGATTAACAGAGCATAAAGCGGCGTGATTCGTCGCGGTAATGAGGTATGCATGATTTTCTCTCTTTTATCGGTGGCCAGTATCAGCCGAACTGAATTGACTGGCAAATAATGTTTGCAGATTCAGCGTCATATTCCGTTCGATGGCCTGACGGTTTTCCTGCATCTCCTCTCGTAACTATCGATCCAGGGATGCAACTTGCGCAATTTTTCACTGGTCGACTGTTCCACGCCACAAAACTCTTGTCCGAGCCAGCTATTCATATCTGCCAGTCGGATCGCTGCCAGATCGCGAATCATTACATAGCGCCCCTTGGCTGTTTTCTCAAGAATATGCCGCTCGAGCAATAGATTGCGCAAACGCCGCCACTGTTCGCTATTAAGACCGGTAGCGTTCAACGATCCATCCACCAGGCTCAGCCCCTTTTGCTGCCTGCGCCAACAGTGCCACAGGATCACTGTCAGGGCCAGAAGATCGGGAAGCTCAGCAGCGGCATCCTGCACGCGGAAGGTTTCTAGGCTGCGCACCAGCTCAGCACCGAATAAAATTAATACCCAGAGCAGATAAACCCAAATTAGAAACAGCGGAATCACCGCGAATGCTCCATATACGTTGCTATAAATTGAATGGGCCACCACCAGGCCAAACAGTGATTTGGCCGACTCAAACAGCAGCGCCGTGACCAAACCACCAAACAACGCATGGGCGACCCTCACCTTGCAGTTTGGCACCACCACGTAGAGCAACGTGAACGCGACCCAGATCAGTAACCAGGGCAGATAGGAAAATAACAGTGCGGCCACACCGAGACTGTCGACCTGATTGACGATTAATTTAAATGACATTAAATAGGTGTTCATGATGACCGCCGCAGCCAGCAATAATGGCCCGAGACTGAGAACCGCCCAGTAGGCGAGAAACCCACTCAGCCCTTTACGACCGCCGGTGGTGGCCCAGATATGGTTGAAGCTCTTCTCAATATTGCTCAGCATTAAAAAAGCGGTAAGCAAAATAATCAGCACCCCGGCACCACTCAACTTGCGCGCCTGGGTCGAGAAATCGGCCAGATAGCGGGTAATCTCCTGGCCACTGCTGGGTAAGAATTTGGAAAAAATAAACCCCTCGACCTGGCTCCCAAGCTCCTGAAATGCCGGCACCAGAGAAAACATGCTGTACATCAGAGTCAACATCGGCACGACTGCAAACAGACTCATATACGTTAGTGCGGCGGCACTCTGTGGGCAGCCGTCTCGCTGAAAACGCTTGCCGGCATAAGCCAAAAAACCAATACAACTGACAATTTTCTGCGGCAGCCTGCGCAAGGTAGTCACTAATTGACTGATCATGCTATTGAACCTCCCGTTCTGTTTAAACGCATTTGCCATTACAATGGCAACTTAACTCATTACAGCCTAAAACATAGACGATGCCGACTATTTACCACAATCCACGCTGTTCGAAATCTCGACAAACCCTAAGCCTGCTGCAAGACCAGGGACTTGAACCAGAGATTGTGCTCTATCTGGAGACGCCACCCAGCGCACAAACCATTGCCACACTGTTGCAACAACTTGGCCTGACTGCGCGACAACTGCTGCGCAGAAGTGAGCAGGAATATAAAGATCAAAATCTTGCCGACACCAGTCTCTCGGAACAGCAGCTGATAGAGGCTATGGCCAATTCGCCAAAATTAATAGAGCGACCGATTGTGGTCAACGGCAACCGCGCTGCCATCGGCCGGCCACCTGAATGCGTACTGGAGGTTTTATAATGTCAGACAACTATATTTTGGTGCTCTATTACAGTCGCAATGGCCATGTAAAAAAGCTTGCAGAGGAGATTGCCCAGGGCGTAGAAAGTGCCGGCATGGAGGCACGTCTGCGCACGGTACCGGCGGTATCTGCAGTCTGCGAAGCCATTGAAGAGGATATACCCGACAGTGGCGACCTCTACTGCAGCGAAGATGACCTGACCCACTGCAGTGGCCTGCTGATCGGCAGCCCAACACGGTTTGGCAATATGGCGGCACCGTTGAAGTATTTTATCGATGGCAGCGCCGGGCTCTGGGCCAATGGAAGTCTGATCAACAAACCCGCCGGCGTATTTACCTCAACCTCCAGCCTGCACGGCGGACAGGAGAGCACACTGCTGTCGATGATGATCCCGCTATTACACCACGGCATGCTGATTACCGGCATTCCCTACTCCGAGCCAAGCCTGCACAGCACCACCCGTGGCGGCACTCCCTACGGCGCCAGCCATGTGGAAAACGACACTCTGAGCAGTGACGAAATTGCCCTCTGTCGAGCACAGGGAAAACGTGTGGCACAGTTGGCTGCGCAATTAAATGGAGCAAACTGAAATGACCCTACAAAGCAAAATTAATATCGCCCGTCCACTTACCCAGCTGAGTTTTTATCTGATGTTGCTGACGCTGGCTGCAAATGCCTGGCTGCAAGGTGCGCCTGCGGTGATTTACTTTCTCTGTCTGTTCCCACTGATGATTTTTATTCCCGGCCTGATCAGCAACAACACCCGCACGCTAATCTGGATCTGCTTTGTGATCTTGATGTACTTCGCCATGGCAATAGACAACCTCGCCGGCCCGGCACCAAAGCCTCTCGACTGGGTGGAGCTGGCGCTGACAGTGATCCTGTTTAACGCGGCGATGATGTATGCGCGCTGGAAACAGGCACTTGGCAGCCAGATACACGCCCAGGAACAAAGCCAATAACAAAGCAAACAATGAGCAGGTCTGCGCCAAGGCGCACACAGCCGGTTACATTATGACCGAGCAAAAGTAAGTGGAAACCAAGTCAAAGGATTAATGAGATGAGTGAAAAGCCCGGTGTGATCCGCAGAGTGTTTCGGTTTATCGGCAATATTATCAGCGCCATTCGCTATATGATCAGCCTTGCCGTGGTGGTGTTTTTTATTACCGTCGTCGCGGGCCTGTTTGTCGACGATCTTCAGCCAATACCGGATCGCGGAACACTCTATGTCGCCCCCAGCGGTACCCTTGTTGATCAGCGCTCCTATATTGATCCACTTGGTGAATTGCTGTCCCAGGGCAACCAACTCGATGCTGAAACACTGGTGCAGGATATCGTCGAGGTGCTCGACAAGGCTCGCTACGACGAGCGCATCACCCACCTGTTGCTTGACACTAACTATATGGCCGGCGCTGGCGTCGCCAAACTGGAAGAGATTAGCAATGCGCTGCAGCGCTTCAAACTGAGCGGTAAACCGGTTATTGCAATCGGCGATAATTTTTCCCAATCGCAATATTTTCTCGCTGCCCACGCCGACGAAATTATTATCAACCCCATGGGCCGCATTATGCTTACCGGGTTTGGCTCTTACGGCAGCTTCTACAAAGAAGCGCTTGATAAGCTCAAGGTCAATATGCATATCTTCCGCGTCGGCAAATACAAGAGTGCGGTCGAGCCTTACATAGGTAACAGCATGTCTCCCGAGGCCCGAGAAGATCGCCGTGAGTTGATCACCTCTCTGTGGCAGTTTTACACCTCCAGAGTCGAGCAATTGCGTGGTCTGCCCACGGGCGCACTCAACGATCTGGCCAACAATATGCATCTGCGCCTGACCGAGGTAAATGGTGATATTGCCACACTGGCACTCAAACAAGGCCTGGTTGATCGAATTGCCACGCGCAGTGAAACCAATGCCTATCTCAAACAGATATTACCTAACAGCGATAACAATTTAGATATGGTCTCGATGTCGGCCTATCTCAATCACGCCAAACTGGAGTCACTTAAAAAAGCCAATCAGAATAAACCTGAGATTGCCGTGGTGGTCGCCAGTGGCACCATCCTCGACGGCAATCAACCCGATGGAACTGTCGGTGGCGATTCGCTCGCAGAGGTGTTCTCCGCTATCAAAGAAGACGATCAAGTCAAGGCTGTGGTCTTGCGTGTAGACAGCCCTGGCGGCAGTGCATTTGCCTCGGATGTGATTCGTGATGCCATCGCCGCAGTGCGCAAAAAAGATATCCCGGTAATCGTCTCGATGGGTAGCTACGCGGCGTCAGGAGGCTATTGGATTGCGACCGAGTCTGATCAAATCGTCGCTCAGTCCACTACTATCACCGGATCTATCGGTGTTTTTGGCGTGATTCCAACCTTTGAAGATTCACTCGCAGCACTCGGGGTCTACTCAGATGGCGTCGGCACCACCAATATTGCTGGCATGATGCAGATAGACCGGCCGATGACTGACGAGACAAAAGTCATTCTCCAATCCGGTGTTGAGCACGTCTATTCACGCTTTCTGACTCTGGTGGCCAATGCCCGCAAATCGACACCTGAAGCGGTGCATGAAATTGCCCAGGGGCGTGTCTGGACAGGAGAAAAAGCGCTGCAACTTGGTTTGGTTGATCAGTTGGGTGACCTTCAAGATGCCATAGCCAGTGCCGCTTCGCTTGCCGGCATCAGCGATTACACCGTCAATTATCGGCACAAACCGCTGAGCTTTGCCGAGCAGCTGATGATGCAAATCAGCGGCAATGTTAAAGCGGGGATCTCTGCTCTGGGTTTAAACAGCTGGCTGCCGGCCAGCTTGCAACATCAGTTGACGGCAGCGATGCAACCCTTGCAGCTGCTTAACCGTTTGAATGACCCAAACCATATTTACGTCTATTGCGAAAACTGTCCGCTGTAGATAACCCCGACAGAGCGGTTTTGCAGGGTAACGATTTGACTGGCTAGAGGTCGAGAGCGGACTTAACAAAGGGCAGCGTCAAGCGGCGCTGCTCGCGCAGAGATAGTCCATCAAGTTTCTCGAGCGCCTGCAACAACACATGGCTATTGCGCGGCAGTCGGTGCAGCAAAAACAGTGCCGCTTCATCGGAGAGATAGAGCCCCAAACCACTGGCGCGATGTTGCAACAGTCGGCGCAGATCGGCATCTTTATAATCTATCAGCTGTAGAGAAATGCCTGACTTTAAACGCGACAGCAAATCCTCCAACATCACCTCGAGAAAATCCGGCAAGGTATGAGCGGTAATCAGTAGACGTGTACCTGACTCACTACAGCGATTAAACAGATTAAACAACGGCGCCTGCCACGTCTCGCGACCGGCTACCTGATCCAGATCATCCAGACAGACGATTGCCGAAGCGTCCAACCCCTGCAGAACCTGCTCTGGCGGGTAATCGACCAGCTCTTTTAACGGCAGATAAATTGCCGCACCGACACCTGGACGCAAGCTGTGCTTGTGGCATACCGCCTGCAATAGATGAGACAGACCGGTCCCGGATGAACCGCAGATATAGGCATACTGTTTGCCCTCATCCTGCAACAACATCTTCGCCAAATGCTGCGGCGTGCCATTGGGAGCATAAAAATTGTCGAAGGTCGCCTGGTTGTCCAATTTGACACCCAAACTCAATTGTTGAAAGTTATTCACTTGGCAATCCAGTCAAATTCCAGGTTTCCACTAAAGCGCTTGGCCTGAGATGTCTGATTGGTCAGACGTCCGCTGCGCTCCAGTGCGGAGATAAGCAGGTCGACGCCACCATCGATATCGACACTGACAAACAGACGACTTCCCTGCACCGCTGTGACATGGATCGACTGTACCAACTTGAGACTTTGCAATTGTTCCAGTAGCGCGCGGTAGTTAGCGTAGGAATCAACCTGATTAAACTGCAGCGCCAGCGTATTGATATCGGTCTGCGGTATATAGGTCAGATGGGTTGCCATGGCGTCGACCAGATCATTGATAGCAAGGGATAAAAATGCCTCGCTGCTGGGAGCGCGCACATCGCCAAAGCCGCTCTGCTCACCCAGATGATAGCGCCAACTGCCCCTAGCCTCGCCCGATGTGGTCGTAAAAAATCGCAGCAGCGCCCAACCGTCAACATCATAGCGTCGCGAGGCGGTATCGATTGTCTGTTCACGCATACCCCAGGCTTCGTTGACCGACAGTGAAAGCTGGTCCTCGAGATCCAGAACCGGCCAGCGATACGGAATCGCACGATCATGCATAACCGCATCAAAGCGCTTGGTAAATTCGGGAAAGTCCTGCTCGGTCACAAACTGGCGACCACTGTCTGCATCATCGCGCACCAGCCAAAACAGCAGTCTGGGACGCTCGACCGGCAACACCGGAAACTGCGCCCAGTGAATAAGTTGGTCGATGGCCTGGGAGGAGAAACTCACCTGCAGGGTAAACTTGGGGAGCTCATCGGCGAGCGCCTGACCAGACAGATCAGGGTCTCGGGTAATGACATCGGCACTCACATCAGCCAATGCCGTGTAACCGACGCTGGAAATAAAATTTTCAGGGTTGGCGGTGGCTTCCTTAATACCTGGCAGCTGCATGATTTTGCTGTTGCCCGAGAGTTTAATCAGAACTTGTTCAAGCGCCTGACGCAGGCCCTGCTGTCTCAATTCCTCAGTCTGATCTGCCACCAAAATGCGGCCGTTGTATAGCTCGGAGACCTGTTCAGCCATTGCCGGCGAGCAAAATAGGGCAAAAAGCAAAATTAATGTCCGTTTCAACGGTTTTTCTCCGGAAATTTTGCAACATTATATCAGTGCTTGATGAAAAGTAGGTCCACTGTCTCTAAAATACCCCATTCTTAAAAGAAGGCTTGGGCCATGACAGAAAACAGTAAATCACTCAGCTATAAAGACGCAGGTGTCGACATCGATGCCGGTAATGCACTGATCGAAAAAATTAAGGGCGCCGCCAAGCGCACAAGACGTCCAGAAGTGTTGGCCGGCCTGGGAGGATTTGGCGCGCTGTTTGAATTGCCCTCAGGTTACCAGCAACCGGTACTGGTCTCTGGAACCGATGGGGTTGGCACCAAGCTGCGGCTGGCCCTCAACCACGGCAAACACGACACTGTCGGCATCGATCTGGTGGCTATGTGCGTTAATGATCTGATCGTGTGTGGCGCCGAACCACTGTTTTTCCTTGACTACTACGCCACCGGCAAACTCGATATCGACACGGCTGCCGCAGTAATCAATGGTATTGCTGATGGCTGTGACCTCTCCGGTTGCTCACTGATCGGCGGCGAAACCGCTGAAATGCCAGGCATGTATGAAGGGGAAGATTATGACCTGGCCGGTTTCTGTGTCGGCATTGTGGAAAAATCTGAACTGATCGATGGTTCCAAAGTCAGCATCGGCGACAGCTTGATTGGCCTGGCATCAAGCGGCCCCCACTCCAACGGTTACTCACTGATCCGCAAAGTGCTGGAAGTCACCCAGACCGATCCAGCCACCGTGCAACTTGACGGAGAGCCACTGATCGATCTGCTGATGAAGCCGACTCGCATCTACGTCAAACCGCTGCTCGAGTTGATCAAAAAGTCTCAGGTCAATGCTCTGGCACACATCACCGGTGGCGGGTTACTGGAAAATATCCCCCGCGTGCTGCCGGACAATACCAAGGCGGTTATCGACGCGACGGCCTGGAAGCGGCCGGCTGTGTTCGACTGGTTGCAACAGGGTGGCAATATCGATGAACACGAAATGCACCGCACCCTTAACTGTGGTGTTGGCATGGTGATCTGTGTTCCAGCGGCGCGCACACAAGAGGCGCTGGCAATGTTGAAGGCCAGCGGCGAAAACGCATTTGAACTAGGCGTTATCTCAGCGCTTGAAGAAGGCGAAGAACAGGTTCAGTTAGTCGGACTCGGCTGATGAATGACCAGTTGATGGGTAAGCGACGCATTGTTGTCCTGATCTCTGGAAGCGGCTCGAATCTGCAGTCCTTTATTGATCGCTGCGCAGATGAGTCAATAAACGGCACCTTAGTCGCGGTGCTCAGCAACCGCCCAGGAGTCAAAGGTCTGGAACGCGCAGCCGCGGCAGCGATTCCGAATATCGTTGTCGATCACAGCAGCTTTGAGTCGCGCAGCGAGTTCGACGCGGCACTGGCCGATGTGATCGACAGTTTTTCGCCGGACCTGGTCGTACTAGCCGGTTTTATGCGGATTCTGACGCCACAGTTTGTCAATCGTTTCCTCGGCCGCCTGATCAATATTCACCCGTCACTGCTGCCCAAATACCCCGGCTTGCACACCCATCAGCGCGCCATCGATGCCGGTGATAGCGAAGCCGGCGCCACCGTGCACTTTGTCACTCCCGAGCTGGATGGCGGCCCGGCAATTGTTCAGGCAAAAGTACCTCTGGAGTCGAACGATACAGCCGAGAGTTTGGCCTCGCGAGTACTGGGTTTTGAGCACCAGATTTATCCACTGGCAGCCGAATGGTTCTGTCAGGGCCGCCTAGAATTACGCGAAGGTCATGTTATTCTCGACAATGAACTGCTACCGGAAGATGGAGTCAGTGTTGAAATAGCTGAGCACCCCGGAGCAGGCGAGTAACCACACGCAGGCGAGCTTAAAAAGCGCAGGGGAAAATATTCAGCCGCAGCGAACCAAGTGCGATTCTGTTACTCTAAGGCCAGTCGCGAACATTACACTGAGGTCAATTTAGTGTCGGTATTGAAGAACAGCACCTACACCAGTCCCGCCAGACTACTATCGCTTGGCCTGACTGCACTCCTGATTGCACTGATGCCGGCAATTGCAATCAGCGAAAACTCGCCAGCGCCGATCAGTCTCTTCAAAGCAAACTACTCCGCCAAATTCAGCGGCTTGAATATTGATGCCGTGCAGCGCCTCGAAGAAATTGAACCGGGCGTTTACCGCGAGAGCCTGGTCGCAGAAAATTTTCTCGGTAAAATCGACGAGCAGAGCACGTTTAGCCTCACCGACGACCAGCAAATACAACCCACTGAATACCACTATATCCGCTCTGTACTCGGCCGCACGCGCAGAGAAGTGCAACAGTTTGACTGGGCCAATAAAAGGGTGCAATACCGTAAGGGCGACCACACCAAAGAGACTGTTCTGCAACCGGGGCAGCTGGATATGATCACTCATCGACTGCAGTTACGACGTGATCTGGAAGCCGGGAAAAAACAGTTTTCCTATGCTGTTATTTCGCGGGGAAAGCTTAAACAATATCACTATCAGATTGTCGCCGAAGAAATTCTGCAGACCGCCATCGGCCCATTAAACACCGTAAAAATTGAAAAGGTCAGCGATGACAATCGTCGCTTTACTGCCTGGCTGGCAAACGACTGGAACTACTTGATTGTGAAACTGGAACAGTCTCAAAATGGCGACAACCATACACTTGAATTACGCAGTGCGGTTGTTAACAGCCAAAGCGTGGTTCCTCTTGAACAAGATAAAAATATTACCGAAATGAAAACAATGGACGGCAGCAAACTATGACCCGAGCAAGCAAAAAATCCAGCTCCAACAATATGATCTTTATCGTCGGCACCCTTATTGCCGTGATTATTATTGCTGCGGTTCTGCTTAATGCACAGCGACAGCAGGACGCAGATGCGGAAATGATCGCCGTGCCGGAACCAGTAGCTGAGGCCGCCGTGCAGGCGCCAGTAATACCAGAAGCCGAGATTCCCACGCCTGCAGAATCAGAACCTGCTGCGGAAGCGGAGATTAAACTCGTCACCGAGCCGCCTGCGCTTCCCTCTCTGGACACAAGCGACGACTTTATCCGTGAACGCCTGCTGCTGATCAGTAGCAAACCTGAGTTTTCGAAATGGATCAAAACCGATGATCTGTTGCGGCGCAGTGCCAGCTATATCGATGGCTTATCAAATGGCGTAACGCTGACAAAGGTATTTCCGCTCACCCCGGCAGAGGGCAAATTTGCAACCCATAGCAGCGATGGCGTCATCTGGTTAAATGCCGGCAACTACGAGCGCTATAACCGCACAGTCAACACAATTGTCAGCCTGCCGATGGACTCCATCGCGAAGATGTTCCACTTTATCAGACCATTGCTTGAGAGTGCTTTCTCGGAAATGGGTTACAACCCGAGGCAGATGGATGGAATTATTTTGCAGGCTATCGATGTGATTCTGACAACGCCTATCGTCGTCGAACCAATCAAGCTGACCCGAGACTCTGTGGTTTACAAATTTGCCGATCCGGCTCTTGAATCATTGCTGCCAATCCAAAAACAGCTACTGCGTGCAGGGCCCGAAAACACCAAGCGAGTGCAGCAGCAAGCCACAGCCTTGCGAGACGCCCTGTTAAATCCTTAACGGGAAGAAAGCGGGAAAAAACCAGTCTTAATCAGGTCTTGGGCAGCGTCACACCAGTCTGCCCCTGATACTTGCCACCGCGATCGGCATACGATGTCGCACAGACCTCATCGGACTCGAAGAACAGCATCTGAGCAACGCCTTCGTTGGCGTAGATCTTGGCTGGAAGATTAGTGGTGTTAGAAAATTCCAAGGTAACGTGCCCTTCCCACTCTGGCTCCAGAGGAGTCACATTAACGATAATTCCGCAGCGAGCGTAGGTTGATTTGCCGAGACAAATAGTCAGTACTGAGCGCGGAATTCTGAAATATTCGACGGTGCGGGCGAGGGCGAAAGAGTTGGGCGGGATAATACAGTAATCTCCCGTGACATCGACAAAGGCGTCGTCATCAAAGTTTTTTGGATCAACTGTTTTTGAGTGGATATTGGTAAAGATTTTAAACTCACTGGCACAGCGGACATCATAGCCGTAACTGGACGTACCATAGGAAATCACACGCTGCTCTCCAGAATAACGCACCTGACCGGACTCAAATGGTTCGATCATTTTGTGCTGCTCGGCCATGCGGCAAATCCAGTTGTCTGACTTAATGCTCATCTAGGGTAACTCCAGGAAACAGAATGATTTTAATAAGGCCGGTATCATACCGTTTTACGCAGACCGGGCAAGCCTAAGCACGGTTGCGTTAGCATCATTTGCCCTCAGCTATAGTCAGCTAAACTTCACATCTCTGCCAAACAGTCGACCACCGCACTGGTCACAGACAACATCACCAATTAGGTCACTGCCGCAGGGAGTATGAGATAACAGCATAGGTGCACCATGGCCGGTCTCACACCACTTGTCGCCCCAGCTGAGCAACGCAGTAAAAAAGGGAAACAGGTCACGGCCTTTATCTGTCAGATGATACTCATAGCGCAATGGACTCTGCTGGTAGGACTGTTTACACAGGACGCCAGCATCGACCAACAGTTTTAATCTGTCGCTGAGAATATTGGTGGCCACAGGCAGTTCACGAATAAAGTCATCAAAGCGCGTCAAGCCGTGAAAGGCCAGCGCAATAATATTGGCTGTCCAGCGGTCACCGAGCAGATTAACCAGATTGATATAGAGGTTTTTAACACTCTCACCCGAGCGGCTGGCGGCTGGCGAACGACGTCGGGTTTTAATCGGCCGTTGGTCCTGACCAGCGCCCGAACCTGGCCTGAATTGCACATCATTAAGCGCAACTGCCTGGTCACAGCTGCGGCACTGCATTTGCGGAGAAAACGCTTTACCACAGACGCGGTGCACCAGCTCTACCGAGTCGAGATTGGGATTCGTGAAATATTTTCGCTCCCAACTAATTGCCATCAGGGCGGTCTGGTAAAGCTCCATAGACTTCCGGGTGAGGTGATAGATGGGCCGACCATTATCGCCATGATGTTTTTGCAGACAGTCAATCGACTGCAACCAGTCCAGTCGATCAGTTAAAACCCCTCGCGACGCCCCGGTGGCTTGGTGCATCTGGTTGAAAGTGTTAATACCCCAGAACACTTCCTGCAAAATTAACAGACACCATTTATCGCCTATCTGATCAAGCGCTCGATTAATCGAGCTGGCCTTGCTGGTCAGACTGTTTTTTTCTGCCTGACTCATAGATCAAAGCCTCTGACGATCACTTCCAGAGCTGTTCACCACAGCTCCACCAGGCGTGAAATCCGACCGGCACACGTTGGGGGATTTTCACTCTGGCAATGGGGCCAACAGTGATATCTTTGGCATCAAAAATCTGCAACTCTGATTTCCATGTATTGCTGTCAGTCACCAGCGACACCACATAACCATCATCTTCGGCATTGTCGCGAGTCGCACCTTTTACCGGCGCAAACGGTGTTTCGCTGCCATACACTCCCTCACCATAATCCCACTGATCGTACTGACCGGTCTCATTGTTGTATTTGACCAATCCGGTAAAACGCAATGTGTGGCCTCCCTCTGCCAGCAGAGGAATTCGCTGATGGTAGGCATACTTGGATTTTATGCCCTGGTAAATCTGGTTGATCTTATTAAATTCCGTGTTCAGGTCATCAATATCACCTTCGCGAACTTCACCGGTGCGCAGATTAAAGCGCCAGCGATAGTTGTTTGCCTCAAGACGCATATAGGCAAGCATATGCGACAGCGCACCTTCATCATTGCTCGCGTCCGGCATCGGATTAATTGAGCGACAGCCGTCCATAACAATCCACTCGCCCTCTTCCCAACAGTTCGATACATGTAAGATAAAACAGGGTTCACACTCAAACCAGCGAATATCGTCAGAGCCGCCATAGCGGGGAATCACGCCAAAGCGAGTAGGGATATCGCGGTGAAATTTCAGCACCCGCATATTGTGATTGCGCAACACATTAACGTCGTGAAAAAACGGCAAGTCATGCAGGATCGTAAAGTTAGTGGTGAAACCGAGGTCATGAGGTAACCGCGGCCCTGGCAACTGAATAGGCACCTCCTGGCGCAGCGTACCATCGGGATTGGCGACACCATAGGTCATAAAAGGGGCTTCATCGCCATAATCCATAAAGATCAGCTCGCCGGTATTCCAGTCGACATGGCTGTGCGCTGACATATTGCGGCGCTGTCGCCCATCAATTTGCAACATACCTTGGTTTTGCAGTGTCAGCGGATCCATCGAATAGGGAATACCCGCGTTGTACCAGGTCGGAATCAAACTGCCATTAAACAAAATCACATCGGTATTGCCTGTGTCTTTGATCGGAAAGTCTGGCAGCGAAAAATCAAACGGTCCCATCACACCGGGCCAGACCGCTTCGTTTGCAGCCAGCTCATGTTGCAGTGCGGCAGTATGAATGTAGCTGTTGCGATAGGACGCCTTGCCGTCACGGATATAAACCGCATGAACCATGCCGTCGCCATCAAACGGATGATAGGCATTTTTGGGTTTAAACACCGGATTGGGACCATTGCGAAAATAGGCGCCATACAGGTCCTCGGGCAGCTCGCCGATAACCTCAAGTTCGTGCGCTTCGATTTCATCGGTGGTGGGTGCGTAGACGCCGTGCAAATAGGGGTTGTCGAGTTCGTAGATCCACTCTTGAGTGTTACTAAAATTCGGCGCCGAGCCGATACATTTTTCTGTAACGTCAAACGACTCTAATCTCATATTGCAATCCTAAAAATAACAAAGAGAGAAATCATGCCCTATTAAAGTTCAGTTATGCAAGTAATTTGATTTTCTGGCCTGCAGAGAGATAAATCCTGTTGCTCGCTGTAGCCCAGTTGGTTAGTATTCAGCTCGTCAGCGACACGACATCAGCATTTACAACAATAAAAATACGCTGCTTCAGCGGGACACAGCATATGTCTTTAGCCAATTTACGCTTGCCGGTTATCCAGGCTCCGATGTTTTTGCTCTCGGGTCCAGAGATGGTGATTGCCAGCTGTCGCGCCGGTATTGTCGGCTCTTTCCCGGCACCCAATGCGCGCAGTAGAGAGATTCTCGAGGCGTGGTTGCAGCAAATTACCACTGCACTGGCCGAATTCGATAATCCGCCACCCTGGGCAATTAATCTGGTTATGCACAACACCAACCCTCGGCGTTTTGATGATCTTGCGCTGGCGGTCAAATATCGGGCGCCACTGGTTATCACTGCACTGGGCAGCCCCCGAGAAGCTGTTGAAGCTGTGCACAGCTACGGCGGTAAAATTTATGCCGACGTCAATAATATTCGCTTTGCCCGCAAGGCCGCTGAAACAGGCGTCGATGGACTGGCACTGATCTGTTCCGGGGCAGGCGGTCATACCGGCGAGCTATCACCATTTGCCTTTATCGATGAAGTTCGCAGCTTTTTTAACGGCGACATTATTTTGTCCGGCGCTGTGGGCAGCGGACGAGCCATAAAAGCAGCCGAGGTGCTCGGCGCCGACTACGTCTATATGGGCACTCGGTTTATCGCCACCGACGAATGTCTCGCCGCCGATGGCTACAAAGAGATGGTGGTCGAGGCATCCGGTGTCGATATCGTTACCTCTGACTCGGTCACTGGCGTCAAAGCCAACTGGCTCAGAAAAAGCCTGACCCAGGCCGGATACGATCTCAATAACATGCCTGCTGCCGGCGAAATTAACTTTCTCGAAGCCGCCGGCGACAGCAAACGTTGGCGCGATATCTGGGCGGCAGGTCAAGCTGTGGCAACGGTAACCCAACGCGACAGCATTGCTGACGTGGTGGCACAACTCGAAGCAGAATATAACGCGATTAGAATTTAGCGCGATTAACGAGGTACTCCATGATCACATCATCGCCCGAGCGAATTGAAGCCTACACACAAAAAGGCTGGTGGCGCGGTCACACTTTGCACGGCGCTCTGCTGCAGCAGAGCCATGACAACCCGGATATGTTGGCGGTCGCCGATCAGCCCGACCGCGAACAGCTCACCGGTGACCGCCCTCTGCGGTTAAGCTTTGCCGAGGTTGAACGCGCCAGCACTAATCTGGCTGCACAACTTTTACAAGCCGGGATTACAAACGATGATGCCGTGATTGTGCAGATTCCAAATATCGCCGAGCTCTATATCAGCTACATGGCACTCAGCAAAATAGGCGCCATTATTTCACCGGTGCCCATTCAATACGGCCCACACGAATTGCGCCATATTGCCCACACCATCAACGCCAAAGCCATCATCACTATCGCTCGCTTTAAAGACCAGCCGCTGGCCGGCAATGGCGATCTAATCAGCGATCTGAATCTGCAAGCGCTGGTATTTGGGCATAACCTCAGCGTCAACAGTGACCTCAACTCGCAATCTGTCAATGCGCTGCAGGCGCATCGCCAAGGCTATAAAGACGACGCCAACAATATCATTACAATCTGCTGGACATCCGGCACGACCGGCACTCCCAAAGGTGTGCCGCGCTCACACAATATGTGGGTGGCCACGGCGACCAATGTCTCCGAAGCGGCCGACTTCAGGAGCGGAGACCGATTTTTAAATATTTTCCCGCTGGTCAATATGGCCTCGGTGGGCGCACTGCTATACCCATCTGTGTTAACTGGCTGCAGTCTGTTCTTGCATCATCCCCTGGATCCCGCAGTGTTTCTTGGGCAACTGCAGGACGAGCAGATCAGCTTTACAATCGCGCCGCCGGCACTGCTAAATCAACTGGCAAAATCCGAGCAGATGTGGCGTCGGTACGACTTTTCTAAACTGCGTTCTGTGGGCTCCGGCTCCACCGCCCTCGCACCGTGGATGATCGAGACCTTTGGCCGAAACTACGGGGTCGAAGTACTTAATTTTTACGGTTCCAATGAAGGCATTAGTCTGTTCTGTACACCACTGCACTGCCAAGATCCGGAGACCAGAGCAACCATGTTTCCGCGTCTCGGCTGCGGTAGCGATCCCTGGGGCTCTTATGCGGGAACCACTGTACTGAGCAAAGTGGTGGATGTTGACAGCGGTGAAGAGATCACCGAGGTCGGTAAGATGGGTGAACTATTATTCAATGGCGCTACGGTCTTCGATGGCTATACCGGTACCGATAACAGTGATGTATTTACCACAGACGGCTACTTCAGAACTGGTGATCTGGTAGAAATTTGTGGCGAGCCCGGCAACTTTTATCGCATCGCCGGACGCAGCAAAGATATTATCAACCGTGGCGGGATGAAAATTTCTCCAGCAGAAATTGATGTGCTGCTCGAAGCCCTACCCAACTCTCTCGAAGCGGCAGTCTGTGCCTATGCAGACGAGCACCTCGGCGAAAAGATCTGCGCTTGCGTGGTGGCAGATCCAGACGGCGAGCCCGTCAACCTGGATAAGGTAATTGAGCATTTAAACAGCTTTGGGGTTGCCGTGTTTAAGCTGCCAGAAAGAATCGAACTGTTTCCCGCACTGCCGCGCAATCCCATCGGAAAAGTACAGCGTTTTGTCCTGCAAGAGCAGGTTGCACAGCGTATCAAGGAGTCACATTAATGTCCCCAGCAGTCTATATATTGGGCGGTGCGCAAACCGACTTCTCCCGCAATTGGAGCCGCGAAGAGCTGTCCATTTATGCCATGTTTGAAGAAACCTTAAACAGCGCACTGCACGCCACAGGCCTCTCTCCCGAGCAAATTGAAGTCGGCCATGTAGGCAACTTTGTCGGCGACCTGTTTACCGGGCAGGGACTCATCAATGGTTTTTTTGCCGAGGTCTACCCTGAGCTGGCCGGAATGCCGACCAGTCGACATGAGGCCGCCTGCGCCTCAGGTTCGATCGCTATCTTAAGCGCCATGCGTGATATTGAAGCCGGACACTACGATCTCGCCTGTGTTCTCGGACTTGAGTATATGCGTAACGTGGACGGCAAAACCGGTGCCGAGCACCTTGGTGCGGCGACCTGGAAAGGCATGGAAGCGACTAACTGCAATTTCCCCTGGCCCTACATGTTTAACCAGATTGTCGACGAGTACGACAAGCGCCACGGCATCAACTGCGACCACCTGAGAGAGATCGCTAAAATCAATTTTGCCAATGCCCGCAATAATGACAATGCTCAAACCCGTCACTGGGATCTGCCTGAACAGTGCTATACCGACAGCGACGCCTACAACCCGATTATCGAAGGCAAAATTCGTAAAATGGACTGCGGGCAAATTACCGATGGCGGCGCCTGTGTATTTTTAGCCAGTGAAAAAGCCGCGCGCGAATACGCTGCAGCGCGTCAACTGCGATTTGAGGATATTCCGCGAATCAAAGGCTGGGGGCATCGCTCGGCACCGATTAGCCTGGCCCGTAAATTTGCTTTGAGTGAAGGCAACCCATTAATTTTCCCCCACGTTAATCAACTGATGCGCGATGCTCTTGCGCGCGCGGGGATGGCTCAGGTGACTGACCTCGACGGTCTGGAAACCCACGACTGCTTTACAATTACCGAGTATATGGCGATCGACCATATCGGCTTAACGGCGCCCGGGGAGAGCTGGAAAGCGATTACCGAAGGGCGCATTAGTATGGACGGCGACTTCCCAATCAATCCCAGTGGTGGCTTGTTAGGCCTCGGGCATCCGGTTGGCGCAACAGGTATTCGCATGCTTCTAGACTGTGCCAAGCAGGTCACCGGCACAGCAGGCAAGTACCAAGTGAAAGGAGCCGAGAATATGGCAACCTTTAATCTCGGCGGCAGCACCACGACCTGTGCCAGCTTTATTGTCGGAATCAATTAATGCAACAGGCCTATATTTACGATGCCATTCGCACCGCTCGCGGTCGAGCCAAAGCAGAGGGTGGCCTGGCTGATTTATCACCACTGGAACTGCTTAAAAACCTCTATGACCATATAGCAATCCGCAATCACCTCGATCCGCAATGGATTGAGGATGTGGTGCTCGGCTGTGTGACTCAGATGGGGGAACAGGGCGGTAACATCGCCAAGGCCTCACTGATGTATTCCCACTGGCCGGACTCGGTTCCAGGCATCACCGTCAACCGCTTTTGTTCTTCGGGGCTGGATGCGATTAATTTGGCAGCAATGAAAGTAATGACCGGCCAAGGCACGGCGATTCTCGCGGGCGGCATTGAAATGATGTCGCGCATTCCCATGCTTAGTGACAAAGCGATACTGTTTGCTGACCACGCCGTGGCTCTGCAAAGCCGGATGCTATTGATGGGCAGCGGTGCAGATCTGATTGCCTCCAATTACGGCATCAGTCGTCAACAGGTCGATCAGATTGCCTACGATAGTCAGCAGCGGGCAGCCCGCGCCCGGCGCGAAGGCTACTTCACTTCGATTGTGCCAATCACCAATCCAGTGAGCGGCAAAGTCGTCGATCGTGACGAATGTATTCGCGAACATATTACCCTGCAACAACTGGCTGATTTGCCACCGGCCTTTGCCGACCTCGGCGCGATGGGAGTTGATGAACTGCAACTTAGCGAACAGCCTCAACTGGACCATATCGAGCACGTCCACACCGCGGGCAACTCCCCGGCGATGGCCGATGCCGCAGCGCTGGTATTAATCGGTGACACTGATCTTGAGCAGCGCCTGGGCAAGCCGCCTGTGGCTCGTATCCGCGCCGTTGCGACCACCTGTGAAGACCCACTTCAAGTCGTCTCCGGCTGCTCAGCAGCGACGCGGAAATTGTTAACTGAACAGCGTCTTGAGGTGGCTGATATCGACCTGTTTGAACTGCACGAAGCCTTTGCTGCAACCAGCATTCTCTGCCAACAGCAGCTACAAATTGATGCAGACAAACTCAATGTTAATGGCGGCGTGATTGCCATGGGTCACCCGATGGGAGCGACTGGCGCGATCATGATGGGGACATTGATTGACGAACTAAAACGGCGAGAACTGCAAACCGGTATTGTCGCGACCAGCGGCGCAGCAGGAACCGGCACCGCAATGCTCATCAGTCTCTGCTGACTGAAGGGAGGGTTGTGTAACCCTCCCCAAATATGCCAATCCGGTTCATCACCCATTGAACTAGCAACAACCAAGAACGGTCTACCCGCAATATTGTTGCCCAAAATCATATTTAAACCAAAAGGGGTTCGAATAGATTTATCTATCACAGTGGTATTTCCTTTATAGGATGCACTCACGCATTGAAAATCATCCGCAATTCGACGATGTGCAGTTATGGTTAATGGCAAGCCACCAAATGTTTTCTCTAGAGTGTGATAGGCATCAAAACCAAAATCCTGACATGCTCGCTCAGAAGAAGTATCAGAGCTAAAACAGCCATGCAATAATATGACTATTGAGCAAAATACTATTACTTTTAAAATTCGTTTCATAAGCATTTATTGTTCACGCGGCCAATTAAAAACTGGTGTTGGATTGACCTTTCTTATTAATTTTAATTGGCACACTTAATTCGAAATTGATTGATGAAGATTTGAGAGTCAGATACAGAGATTCTTGCAGATATTTTTTTATAGCACTCTGGACTTCCCAGGCTTTTCTAACCACTTTATCAGCCCGTCATCTTCCAAGCTTAGGTACGTATAGTTAGATATGAGGGGTCCACAGCCGACCAAAAGACCGGCTATTAACGAGAAAAAAAGAGTCTTACCGGTCCATTCAAACTTATTATTTGGAACAGGTTTACTTCCTCCTAAAAAGTGATTGAACTCCAGTTTAGATCGAGCGCCATTTGCATACTAAAGACTAGACTTAAATTTCTGCCTCATAGCCAAGCCCGGTTGCCCCTGTAGCCGTTTTCCTTGTAGAAATATGATCAAACCCCGGACTGCTTTAAAAACTATAGAACTCAATCCCACCAAGGACAAGGGCACAGTCAAATGTGTCTAGCTGCTACTCAAACACAATCTCCGGCCCGCTGCTGTCGTCCATCGCTGCCAACTGCTCGATTACCTTTGCCGCCACAACTCTGTAACGCTGGGCAATATCGCCATCCGGCTCGGCCACCACTGACGGGGTTCCGCTGTCGCCGCGCTCGCGGATGGTGCGATCGAGGGGCATGCTGCCAAGCAGCTGGGTATGGTATTCAGCGGCAACACTGTCGCCCCCGCCAGCGCCAAAAATTGCATCTTCATGGCCGCAGTTGCTGCAGATATGCACAGCCATATTTTCAACAATGCCGAGCACCGGAATTTTTACCTTGGCAAACATCTCGATCCCTTTTCTGGCATCAAGTAGTGCAATATCCTGAGGGGTGGTGACAATCACCGCGCCGGCAACAGCGGCTTTTTGGGCAAGGGTCAATTGAATATCTCCGGTGCCTGGAGGCATGTCCACAACTAGTATATCCAGCTCGCCCCAGTGAGTTTGCTCAAGCAGCTGCTGAAGCGCACCGCCGGCCATCGGACCGCGCCACGCCATCGGCGTCTTATCGCTAACCAGATACGCCATCGACATAGTTTCAAGCCTATGGGCGGGTACCGGAATAAAAGACCGTCCGTCTGGTGAGTCCGGCCGCGTTGACTCAGGCACGCCCAGCATCATGGCGACGCTGGGGCCGTATATATCCGCATCAAGTAAGCCGACCTTTTTGCCTTCCGCCTGCAGTGCTAATGCCAAATTGACTGCGGTGGTTGACTTGCCAACCCCGCCTTTGCCTGAGGCTACTGCGATAATTTGTTTTACTTGAGCTAACACGCGTTCTCTCCATTCATTTCGGTTTTTATCCAGGTGTGTGTATTGGCCGCTACCAATCACTGCAGGGGGCTTGGCCAGATAGAGAATGAAAAGTGCGCACAAAATCGCTATAGTTGCGCGCTAAAGTCAAACCTCTAATCAAGAATCCAAACCATGTCATCAAAACGTCAGATCCTGGTCACTAACGCCCTTCCTTATGCCAATGCCGCACTGCATCTGGGGCATATCCTCGAGTACACCCAAACCGATGTCTGGGTGCGCTTCCAGAGAATGCGCGGGCACGAATGTTACTACCTTTCCGCCGACGATGCTCATGGAACAGCGATTATGCTTAAAGCGGATGAAAAGGGGATCAGCGCGGAGCAACATATCGCCGATATGCGCGCGATTCACGAGGCCGACTTTCACGACTTTGCAATCAGTGTGGACAATTATCACACCACCCACTCTGATGAGAACCGTGAGTTTTCCGAACTCATCTACAACCGCTTAAACGCCAATGGCCATATTGCCAAGCGCGAAATTACTCAGGCCTTTGATCCAGAGAAAAACCTGTTTCTCGCCGATCGCTACATCAAAGGCAGCTGCCCAAAATGCAAAGCCGAAGACCAGTACGGCGATAATTGCGAAGCCTGTGGTGCGACCTACTCACCGATTGATCTAATTGATCCGGTTTCGGTGATATCAGGTGCCACACCGATTGAAAAAGCCTCAACCCATTATTTTTTCAAGCTGCCGGAGTTTACGGAGTTTTTGAAAGATTGGACTCGCAGCGGCGCAGTTCAGGAAGAAGTCGCCAACAAGCTCGGCGAATGGCTCGACACTGGACTGCAGGAATGGGATATCAGCCGCGATGCACCCTACTTTGGCTTTGAAATTCCCGATGCGCCAGGTAAATACTTTTATGTCTGGTTGGATGCGCCAATCGGATATATGGCCAGCTTTAAAAATCTCTGTGATCGCGAAGGTATTGATTTCGATCACTACTGGAAAGCCGACAGTAGCACCGAGCTGTACCATTTTATCGGCAAGGATATTGTCAACTTCCACGCGCTGTTTTGGCCGGCAATGCTCTCCAGCGCCAACTTCCGCACCCCGAGCAAAATTTGTGTTCACGGCTTTGTGACCGTAAATGGCAAGAAGATGTCGAAATCACGCGGCACCTTTATCAATGCGCGCTGCTATCTCGACCATCTGGATCCCGATTATCTGCGCTACTACTATGCGTCGAAACTTTCGGGCTCGGTGGAAGATATCGATCTCAACCTGGAAGATTTTCAGCAAAAGGTGAATAGCGATCTGGTCGGCAAAGTGGTCAATATCGCCAGTCGCTGCGCCAAGTTTATTGCCAATGGCAACAACGGTGTGCTCTCCAACACAATCGAAAACCCCGAACTCTGGGCTCAGGTCAGCGGCGCGGCAGAGAGCATTGCCAACCATTATGAAAACCGCGATTACAGCAAGGCGATTCGCGAAATTATGGCGCAGGCCGATGCTGCCAATGAATATATTGCCGCCAAAGAGCCGTGGAAACTCAACAAACAGGAAGGTATGCAGCAACAGGTGCAGGATATCTGCTCACTGGGCGTCAACCTGTTCCGCGTGCTGATGACCTATCTGAAACCTGTTGTGCCGACCATGACTGCCGCCGCCGAGGAGTATCTCAATGATACTCTGAGCTGGGAAAGCCTTGCCCAGCCATTGACTGGTCACCAATTGGCGACTTTCAAACCCCTGATGCTCCGTATCGAGAAAGAGAAGGTTGAAGCAATGATTGAGTCTAGCAGACCGCAGGCAGCGCCAGCAGTCGCTCCTATCGAAGGACCACTGGCCGATGAGCCCATTGCGCCAGAGATTAACTTTGATGAGTTTGCCAAAGTCGATCTCCGCGTAGCCCGCATTATCAAGGCGGCGCATGTTGAAGGGGCTGACAAACTGTTGCAACTGACTCTGGATCTGGGCGGCGAAACCCGTCAGGTTTTTTCTGGCATTAAATCCTCTTATCAACCTCACGACCTCGAAGGTCGCCTGACGGTGATGGTTGCCAATTTGGCGCCGCGCAAGATGCGCTTCGGCATGTCTGAGGGCATGGTGCTGGCCGCCGGTGACAAAAAAGGAATCTACCTCCTGGAGCCGGACAGCGGCGCCCAACCCGGCCAGAGAGTCAGCTGATCAACATCTATACTGTCTGCGTATAATCAGCGGAGTTTTTCGCACCCGGACGTAACCGCCTTGGCGGTTACTACATATTCTTAAAAGTACTAACGACCTGCTGTATATATGTTGAATCGAGATAGTTGATTCCACGATAATGGCAGCTCCCACAACGGTTTGGCTTTGTAGCATGCAAGAATTTGCCGTGATTCTGGTCAGCTCAATTCTGATCAACAACTACGTGTTGGTGCAGTTCCTTGGACTGTGCCCGTTTATGGGTGTGTCCAATAAACTCGAATCGGCTATCGGCATGGCCGCCGCTACCACCTTCGTGCTGACTCTTACCGCCATGGCCAGCTATATGGTCAATGCGCTGGTACTGGAGCCGCTTGGCCTGATTTATCTGCGCACCATCGCGTTTATTCTGGTGATCGCAGCCGTGGTCCAGTTCACGAAAATGTTTATCGAAAAAACCAGCCCGCTGCTCTATCGCGTGCTAGGTGTATTCCTGCCGCTGATCACCACTAACTGTGCGGTGCTCGGTGTCGCCCTGCAGAACACCTCAAAAGACCTCAACTTTACCCAGTCTTCGCTGTATGGCTTTGGGGCTGGCGCTGGCTTCTCGCTGGTGCTGATTTTGTTCTCTGCGATGCGCGAGAGATTGGCCGCGGCCGATGTCCCAGAGTCGTTTAAAGGGGCAGCCATCGCCATGATCACAGCGGGACTGATGTCACTGGCCTTTATGGGATTCAACGGGCTGGTATAAATGATTGAACTTATCTCACAGCACCCCATTTTTGCAGCGCTGATCGCGATGGTTGGGTTATCCATCCTGTTTGGCGGTCTGCTTGGCTACGCCGCTGAAAAATTCAAGGTTGAGGGTGACCCGATTGTTGAGCAGATCGACGAGCTCCTGCCACAGACCCAGTGTGGTCAGTGTGGTTTTCCTGGCTGCCGCCCCTACGCCCAATCTATTGCCGACGGCGATGCGATCAACAAATGTCCGCCGGGTGGTCAGGCCACAATTAACGCTCTGGCTAATCTGCTCGGCGTGCCGGCACCGGAACTGGATCAAGAGCACGGGCAAGAGAGCGAAGTGAAAACTGTCGCTTATATTCGCGAAGATGAATGTATTGGCTGCACTAAATGTATTCAGGCCTGTCCGGTGGACGCGATCCTTGGCGCGGCAAAATTAATGCACACGGTGATCGCCGATGAGTGCACCGGCTGCGACCTCTGTGTGGAACCCTGTCCGGTAGACTGCATTGATATGCTCCCGGTTGAAGAGACTATCGCCGACTGGAAATGGTCAACTCCCGCTAAGCCTGGCCAGATGATCGCCACTGATCGTCGCGGCGAACTGGGCAGCAACACTGTCCAGGAAGATGCGGCATGAACAGAACCTGGGTGACACCGGGTGGCGTTCACCCCCCGGAAAACAAACATCAATCGATGACTCAGCAGATTGGATCTCTGCCGATTCCGGATAAATTGGTTATCCCGCTCAGCCAGCACATTGGTGCAGCGGCGGCAGCCTGTGTTGAGGTCGGCCAACATGTGCTCAAGGGCCAGCTGATCGCCGAGGCCGCTGGTGTTGTCAGTATTCCTATGCATGCGCCGACATCCGGTACAATCAGTGCAATCGAACATCGACCCATTGCCCACGCCTCGGGTATGCTCGCGCCCTGCATCGAAATTACCAGCGATGGTGCTGACAGTTGGATCGAGCATCAGGGCATCAGTGATTACGAACATACGTCGCCAGAGAAATTGCTCGAGATAGTCGCAAATGCCGGTATTACCGGGATGGGTGGTGCCGGCTTCCCGTCGGCGGTCAAACTCAATCCGGGGCGCCAGCGGCCAATCGACACCTTGATCATCAACGCCACCGAGTGCGAACCCTACATCACGGCGGATGACTCTGCGATTCGCGAGCGTGCCGGCGAAATTGTTGGCGGCATTAAAATTCTCAGCGCGATTCTAGGTCACCCCCACAATATTCTGATCGGTATCGAAGACAATAAACCAGAGGCCATTGCTGCCCTGCAGCCCCATGTCGAAAGTACCGGCATCTCGATAGTGGTGTTTCCGACTAAATACCCCTCTGGCGGCGAGAAGCAGCTGATCTATATTCTCACGGGCAAGGAACTGCCGGCGGGGAAACTGCCCGCCGATCTGGGCATGGTGTGCATCAATATCGGTACCACCTATGCCATTAAACGGGCTGTGATTGACGGCGAGCCGCTTATCTCTCGCGTTACCACAGTGACTGGCGAAGCGGTCGGCACCCAACGCAACTATGACGTTTTGATCGGCACGCCGGTCAGCCACTTGCTGGCGCACAACCAATTTGATCAAGAGCGCTGCAGTCGAGTGATTATGGGCGGGCCGATGATGGGCTTTAGCTTGCCCTCGGCCGAAGTGCCTGTAGTGAAAACCACCAACTGTATTCTGGCGCCGAGCTACGCCGAAATTCCCGAGGATGAGCCGGCACAACCCTGTATTCGCTGCGGCATGTGTGCCGAAGCCTGCCCGGTATCGCTGCTGCCACAACAACTATTTTGGTATGCTCAGGCCCAAGATCATGACCGTCTCGAAGCGCACAACCTGTTTGACTGCATTGAGTGTGGCGCCTGCTCTTATGTCTGCCCGAGCAATATTCCGCTGGTGCAGTACTATCGCTCAGCCAAGGGTGAAATTCGTCAGGCTCACGACGAAAAAATCCGATCTGACCATGCTCGAGAGCGCTTCGAGTTTCACAAAGCACGCATTGAGCAGGCCGAGCAGGAGAAAGAAGCCAAACGCGCTGCACGCCGCGAAGCGGCCCAACAGGCCAAGTCAGCAACTGCAACCAATGGTAGTTCTGGCGGCTCATCTGCTGCCGATATTATTGCCGCTGCTCAAGCCCGGGCTGCCGCCAAACAGGCCAGTCCAGAAGATCAACGCGCCAAACTTGAGCGCACCATTGCCGCGACCGAACAGCGCTTGCAGCTGGCCGAAGAGAAACTTGCCGAAGCCGTAGCCAGCAACAGTGACAAACAGTCGGTATTTAGTGCCGCGGTGGAAAACACCCGACAAAAACTTGAGCAGTCAAAATCAAAGCTCGCGGAGCTGGCAGAATAATGGCATTTAAACAGGTCACCTCACCCCACGCGCACAGCGCGCAAAACACCGCCAAGGTGATGCAGCTCGTTCTGCTGGCCACAGTGCCCGGACTGATCGCGCTGACCTGGCAATTTGGCTGGGGCAGCTTTATCAACATTGCCCTCGCATCAGTGACGGCGGTTAGCTGCGAAGCCGCCATTATGCGTATGCGGGGGCGCTCGGTTAGCTTTTATCTGAGAGACTACAGCGCTGTGGTTACCGCTGTACTGCTGGGGCTCGCTCTGCCACCGCTGGCCCCTTGGTGGATAGTGGTAGTGGGTACGGTATTTTCAATTGTTGTCGCCAAGCAACTCTACGGCGGTCTCGGCTACAACCCGTTTAATCCGGCGATGATTGGCTATGTGGTACTGCTGATCTCGTTCCCGATTCAAATGACCACCTGGATAACACCGCTTGCGCTGCTGCCGCTGGGCACTGTTCACCCCGGACTGATTGAGTCACTGCAGATTGTCTTTTCTGGCTATACGCCCGCCGATGGTGTGACAGGTGCGACACCACTGGATACCTTTAAGCACAGCAGCGGCCTGCTAGCCGATCAAATCTATGCCCGCGAACCACTGTTTAATCAGGCGATGCTGGCTGGCGCTGGCTGGGAGTGGGTCAACCTCGGCTTCCTGCTCGGCGGACTGATATTGTTGTCACAGCGTATTTTTACCTGGCATGGTCCGGTGGGAATGCTCGCTGCACTGACCCTGATGTCGCTAATATTTTGGGATGGCGGCAGCTCAAGCAGCCCCGGCTCACCCCTCATGCACCTATTTAGCGGCGCGACCATGATGGGAGCATTCTTTATTTTGACCGACCCTGTCTCGTCGGCAGTGAGTAATCGCGGGCGGCTTGTTTTTGGCGCGCTGATCGGCGTACTGGTCTATGTTATTCGTGCCTGGGGCAACTATCCCGATGCAGTCGCCTTTGCCGTATTACTCGCCAACTTTGCCGCACCGTTTATCGACAACTATACCCTGCCGCGAACCTATGGCCACGTTGATCGCCGTCGTGCCACAGAAAAGGAGGACCAGTCATGACACTGAGATCGATCGGATTTAACAGTGCCGTGCTCGCTCTCTTTGCACTGGTTACCTCGCTGATTCTGGCCATTACCAATGATATGACCTTTGAGCGTATTGCCGAGTCTGAACGCAAAGCTGCCGAGCGTGCGCTGTTGGAAATTATTCCCCTCGAGCGGCACGACAACGATCTGCTGATGGACGTGCATCCGGTTCCAGAGCAATACTGGGCTATGCTCGGCCTCAAGAAAGGGGGCAATATCCACATCGCACGAGACCAGGGTGACCCGGTGGCGGCAATTATTCCGGCTATAACACAGGACGGCTACAGTGGCGCCATATCAATGATTATCGGTATTAACTTTGACGGCACCGTAGCCGGTGTGCGCGTTGTAGAGCATCGCGAAACGCCAGGACTGGGCGACAAGATTGACTTGAAAAAGAGTGACTGGATTTTGGGCTTTAATGGCAAGTCACTGCTCAACCCGCAGCAGAGCGACTGGAAAGTCAAAAAGGAAGGCGGCGACTTTGACCAGTTTACCGGGGCGACCATCACTCCCCGCGCAGTGGTAAATCAGATCTTAAAATCTCTGCAATATTTTGAAAATGATCGCGAGCGGTTGCTGACAATCAGCGCCGCCAATGCCGCACTTGAAATGGAATAGGCCGCACAATGAGCGAAACCCAGACCACAGAAATAGCTTCTAGCGACGCGCAGGCATCGGAAATCAGTATTGCCGAGATCATCAAAAATGGTCTCTGGAATAATAACCCGGCACTGGTACAACTGCTTGGCTTATGTCCGCTGCTGGCGGTAACCGGCAGTGTTGTCAACGCGCTGGGGCTGGGACTGGCAACATTAATGGTATTAATCGGGTCCAACACCATTGTCTCGTTGATTCGCAATCATGTCAGTGACGCCGTACGGCTGCCCGCTTTTGTGGTCATTATCGCCGCCTTTGTAACCTGCGCCGAACTGCTGATGAAAGCCTACACCTACGAGCTATATCAGATTCTGGGTATTTTTATCCCGCTGATTGTCACCAACTGCGCCATTCTCGGCCGCGCTGAAGCCTTTGCCAGCAAGCATCACGTCGGCTATGCCGCGCTCGATGGCTTAATGATGGGCCTCGGCTTTCTGCTGGTACTGGTGATGCTGGGGGCAATACGCGAACTGTTTGGTCACGGCACACTGTTTTCCAGTATGCAATTACTGTTCGGTCCCGACGCGAGCAACTGGGTTGTGCAGCCCTTTGGCGACAACTACAGCTTCCTGATCGCTATTTTACCGCCTGGTGCCTTTCTGGTGACCGGCTTGCTGATCGCCGGTAAAAACACGATTGATGCGGCACTGAAACGTCGTGCCGATGCCAATAAAGAGCGCCCGGTGAAAGGCGCAAAACGGATTCGAACCACTGGCCATATCAGCTGATTGGTCTGCCCGCACAGGATGATGGCGATTTATGAATAAAACCGGCGCATGGTTAACCCGGTACGCACTGGAACAACTTGGCATCACACACACCTTCGGCATTCCCGGTGTGCAAAACGCTGAACTCTATGACCAGCTAAACCAGTCTCAACAGATTACCCCCCATCTGGTAAACCACGAAATGAGCGCCGCCTTTATGGCTGATGCGCTGAGCCGAACCTGTGCCGGCAGCGTCGGCACCATGGTAGTGGTGTCCGGTTCTGGAGTAACGCACGCCATTAGCGGAATTGGCGAAGCCTATCTGGCAGGCATTCCAATATTGATTATTGCCGGTGCCCCGCACAGCCAACTTGGCCCACAGCTAATTGACGCAACGCAAATATTGCAGCCACTCACCAAAGCGATTTACCGTATCGATAAGCATCAGCAGATTATCGAAACCCTTTTTAGAGCCTATCACGTTGCTACCAGCGGCCGTCCCGGTCCGGTTTATATCGAGATTCCAGTCGACCTTCAGCTACTTGATCATGCCGTTAATGAGCCCCTGCCCACCTTTGTCCACAGCGTTAATGACCACGCGCCCACGGCCAGCGATGGCGACTTTGAGATCGACTTTGACAGCGCAGCAAAGCAACTGCTGCAGGCAAAATCACCGGGCATTATGGTTGGTTGGGGTGGTGTCGATGCACAGCCCGAGCTGATCGCGCTCGCCGAACAGCTCGGTGCGCCGGTCTGCACAACCCTGTCCGGCATCAGTAGCTTTCCGGCTCAACATCCACTGCACGCCGGTATGCTATTTGGCCCCGCTGCGGTACCTAGTGCTAAAAATGCCTTTAAGGACTGCGATTATTTGCTCGCCATCGGCACCTGTTTTAACCAGATCGACAGTGCAGCGGGCAGCGCGGTGCCACCGCATGGTCTGATTTATATCGACAGCGATGGACCGCATTGCAGCCCTGACGATCGTACCGCCTCAATAACGCTGCTTGGCGATATCAAACAGACTGTTGTCAGTCTGCTACATAAAATTCAGGGCCAGCAGTCAGTTGCACCAGACAGCCGAGAAATTCGCAGTGCAATCGCCAAAGACAAGGCCGTATTCAAGGAGGAATGGCTGGACCACAACAGCAAAGATCGAGTCAATCCTGCCATCTTTTTCAGCAAACTCCGCGAGATACTCGATGAAGACGCGATTATGGTTACCGACGACGGCCTTCACACCTTTCTGGCAGCCGAATTAATGCCCATTAGCGCTCCACGCAGCTTTATCACGCCATCCGATTTCAACGCCATGGGTTACTGTATTCCAGCCATCAATGCCGCCAAACTCGGCAATCCGGATAAACAGACAATTGGTATTCTCGGTGACGGCGCCATGTTGATGAACGGCATGGAAGCACTGACCGCAGTACGCGAAAATCTCGGCACCATTTACTGTATCTTTAACGATGGAAAAATTTCACGGATCAGCCGCAGCCAGAGGGTCGAGCCAAACCAGAGTACCTGCACCAAACTTGGCAACGTCAACTGGGGCGCCTTCGCCGACGCCATAGAATGTGGCTATATCCCGGTGAGAAGCAATGATGATATCGACCTGGCGTTGCGCCGGGCACTCGAAACCGCAGCCCAAAGCCAGCCAGTCTATCTGGATATCGCCATCGACTATTCACGAAGCAGCTATTATGCACAGGGTGTTGCCAAGGCCAATCAAGCGAGACTGGCTGGCAAAAATACTCTGGGGTCATTCGGCCGCGCAATTGTGCGCAAGCTTACCGGCTAGGTTATACACTGACTTCGGTGGCGCTTCAGTCAGACCATCAATATTTTTCCAGATCTTTATCAAATAACATATCAATATCACGGAAGGCCTTAAACTCAAGATAGTTATTGCTTGGATCCCGCACAAACAGCGTCGCCTGCTCGCCTTTGCGGCCGGCAAAGCGCACGTAGGGCTCAATAACAAACTCCACACCCCGCTGCTCAAGCTGCACAATAAACTGCTGATACTGGTCCCAATCGAGAATCACCCCAAAGTGTGAAGCCGGAACCGCATGGCCATCGACGGGATTGGTCGCCGCGGAGGGGTGATCCTCAGGCGCCACTAGATGCGCCACCAGCTGATGGCCAAAAAAATCAAAATCGATCCAGCGATCTGCCTCACGACCTGTGGCACAACCGAGAATATCACTGTAAAAATGACGCGCCGCCTCCAGGTCAGTAACCGGAAATGCTAGATGAAACAAAGGTCGATGATGGCTTGTCATGATTAGAGGTACAACCCCGATAAGTTGACGGTCTCGAATCGATAATTGTAATCACTATCAGCACATGGATAACAGCTTTTTCCGCCAGTCCTCACCGCTGTGCAACCACTCCAAATCAGCCCATGGCGCACCATACCCGTGGAATAGCCCGGAAACATAATTCTGCTGCACCCTGGAATACCTGACCTATACTAAGATAAATAGCTATTAGTTCAGGGGGACTCTGTTATGTATCAAGCTAGATCTCCTTATTGTTTGAGTTGTCTGACCAAATTCAGTTTGCTCGCGCTGCTTTTTTTGGCCGTCCTGTGCTTGCCTTTGAAAAGTGAGGCTCGACAGTGGTCGGAGCGCAAACTGGAAAAAACGGTACTGCGTATTGACCGTGATATTTCACGCAACCGCTGGGACAAGGTGATCAAGCACAGCCAAAAATCATTGCCGCAGTGTGTTCGGCTCTATTCCGAGCAACACCCTACCTGCATTCTTATACTCAAAAATATCAATCAGGCCTATGAGAAAACTCGCCGTATCAACCCTGACCACAGTCAGATTGAACGCGCCTACAGCCTCGCATCTGAGGTGCTTGGCAAAACACATTTCACGACAATTGCGGCACGAAATTACTACTATATATTTCTGATTTACACCAAGAATTACGCCCCTGCCATACCGCTAGTGACCGAAATGATTGAAATCGAAGAGGCCGGCAGCAATGATAAATTCAGGTTAATGGAACGCTACAGTCAGCTTTATACCCTAGAGGGGCTAATTGGAAACCGGCCAGCCGAGGAGGTCGCGCTGACCAAAGTAGTCGAATTATCGGCCGATGTGATGGGCGAGGAAAGCGACTATTTTAGAGATGCAGCCGAGGCTTTGGCATATAACTACTGCATTCAAAAAAAGTACTACAAGTTCTTCCAGCTGATTAAACAGCACAAAATCGAAATCAGCTGCCTGTCAAAACAAGGCAGCTAAAAAGCCTTGTCAGGGACATTCATCGAATAACTGCCGGCGGAAAATGCCGCTCGAATTTTGGCTGCAACCTCGTTATTGAACCAGTAAAATTAGACACCAAAGCAACGTTGAGTGATACCGGATATTCGTTCGGGCGGTTATTAAACATAGATTAATAAGACTTTAGAATGGCAATGCATCCAGGTCGACATTGCCACCACTCAGGATAATCGCCACACGCTTGCCATGAAATAATTGCGGGTTTTCCATGACAGCGGCAAGGCAGACTGCCGCGGAGGGTTCCACAATAATTTTCATTCGCATCCAGATCAGTCTCATGGCATCGACAATACCCTGCTCCGAGGCCAGCACAATATCGTTTACCTGTTGCTGAATAATCTCAAAATTACGCACCCCCAATGTGGCTCTCAAACCATCTGCAATCGTGTCCGGCGTGTACTGCTCGACTCTCTGGCCTGAGGTGAAGCCCTGCCAGGCATCACTGGCGCCCTGGGGTTCGGCACCAATTACACTAATAGTTGTGTTTGCCTGAGCAGCCAGAGCGCGGGTAGCAATAGCGGTGCCCGCGAGCAGGCCACCGCCACCGACGGGGGACATAATAATGTCTGGTACCTTATCGAGCGTGTCGAGCTGAGCGAGGGTCTCCAGGGCTGCTGTGCCCTGTCCGGCAATAATGACATCGCTGTCATAGGGATGGACCATGACACTGCCAGCAGCTTTTATCTCTGCAGCAACAGTGGCTTCCCGATCCGCCATGCTCGGCAGGCACTCAACCACTTTGGCGCCATAGCCACGCACCGCCTGCTTTTTAACCAGCGGGGCATTGCTTGGCATCACCACGGTGCAATCTGCGCCTCTCAGGCTTGCCGCCCACGCTAGCGCCGCGCCATGATTGCCGGAAGAATGTGTGATCACTCCCCGATACAACTCGGCCTCGTCCATTGAAAAAATCGCATTACAGCCACCACGTGCCTTAAAAGCCCCAACTTTTTGCAGATTTTCTGCTTTAAAAAATAGCTCGCAGCCGAGAAGCCCGTCGATTTGTCGACTTTGCAAAATCGGCGTGTGGTGGATATACGGCTGGATGCGCGCACGGGCCTGGCTGATCTGACTGAAGGTAATGCTCAAGGGCTATCCTTTTTTCAGTACGCTTTATATCGGTTATTAAGGGGCAAGCTTAGCGCACTGTCTAATCAGGAAACACGCTTTTTAAGCTCTATTTTAAGGTTTTTAACCACAGCAGCTAAACATACTATGTGCGCACTGCGGCAGCCAGGCCTCGCTTAAGCTGTTTCTCTATTTTGAGACTCTTCAGGGACTCGAAGGTGAGCAACAACAAGGCGAATCCAAATCAATCCGGCTATTGATGCCAACACACCACCAAGGGCAATGGCTAACCAAACCGACCAAATCGGCAGCGACAACTTTGCAACAAAGACGTTCGCCAGTATTAGCATGGTGCCGACACGCCCAACGGTTATCCAAAACCCCGGCCAGGAATGGCCAAGCCCCTGAAAAGTACTCGCTACAATAAAGGTCATCGCAAAAAATGCGTAACCAAACGGGACAATACGAAAATATTGCAGGGTGTAGACGGTAACCGTCGCATCGGTGGTGAACGCTTCGACTATCAGCGGCGCAAGAACGTAAGCTGTGACTGCAAAAGCAAAGGCTGCTCCGGCACCCAGCAGGACGGCAGTGTTAAGTATTTCTTGAGCACGTCGTTTGTTGCCCGCGCCAATATTTTGTCCGATCATCGCCATGGAGCCGAAACCGAAACCAATGGCGGGAATAAAGGCGAAAAATTCGATGCGAAAGCCGATCGAAAATGCCGCGGCGCCGGCTTCAAGGAATGTCCCTGAGACAATCGCCATCATCAGCGAAAAGCCAATCGGATTGAGTGTTTGAGTCAATGATGCGGGGATACCAATATTCAGAACCCTCTTGACGGACTCCCATCGCAGCCGCAGGTTGGAAAAACGCAGTCGGACCATCATCTGCTCACTCGCGAGGACCTTGAGCGCTAGCGCGAGGAATACCGATTGCGAGATCAGGGTGGCATAGGCGGCTCCGTCAATGCCCATAGCCGGGATCACGCCAAAGCCAAAAATAAACATCGGATCAAGCAGGGTGTTAACCAGAGTCGAAAGCGCAAACAGCTTGGTGGGAGTAAAATTATCACCCTGTGCGTTAAAGGCAGTGGATGTTGTCATCATCAGGAATGTCAGGATCGATCCGGCTGCTGTAATGTTGAAATAGGACAACCCGAGCAGAAAAATATCCCCGATTGCGCCCGAAAGCGTGAGGAACTCTGCTCCAAAGGTAAGCGCCAGCGCCGTAAAAAAAAACAGCCACGATACCTGCCAGCGCATAGGCTTGCCCTAAAATCCGCTCAGCTTCCTGTTTGTTGCCGGCACCCATATTCATTCCCATCAATACTGCAGAGCCGATAGAAATTCCCATCGCCAGCGAAATCATTATAAACAGGGTAATTTGCGATATTGAGACCGCGGCGATGGCGTCGGGTGACAATTTTGCTACCCAATAGGCGTCGACCAAGTTGTACAGCGTGTAGAAAAACATCGACAACATCATCGGCCAGGCCAGGGAACAGAGTTGCCTCGGGACACTGCCCGTAGTGAGATTTTGTCCATGCATAGAATCTGTGTTCCTGTTAACGCTGTCCGGTAAAACGCTCGAGGCGTCTTCTTAGGTGATGATTTTCATCGCGCAGCTGGTCAAGTTGATCGAGCAAGCTAATGGCTAGTGCGATGCCAGACCAGTCAGTCTCAAGATCTCGATGCAGGCGATATGCTTTTTTGGTTACGGTGGCCATTTGAATATTGAACTGCCAACTTTCGGGATCACTACCCTTGGGTTCAATGATGCCGTGGTGGACCATTTCAATCATAATCTGTGATGGCATATCGGTGACGCAGCAGATTTCATCAAAGGTAAAATATTGCCCAGTGAGTTCCATATCTTTTTCCTCCACTCTTTTCTTGGCTCAAAGGCGGCAGCACTAGCCAGTGCCTGCCAATGCTGCTCGCTCTCTTTGCTGGTGGTAGTCGGCATAACCACTTTTAGCACAGCATAGAGGTCACCCTGCCCCTGCTTGTGGGGCAATCCTTTACCTCTGATACGCAAGCGCTGGCCAGTCTGACTGTTGGACGGGATGGTCAACTTGATTTTGCCAGTCAGCGTTGGCACTTCGAGACAGGCGCCCAGTGCAGCCTCCCACGGGGCAAGCGGGACGGTGATAATTAGATTGTGGGCTTCGACATCAAACAGTGGATGCGGCACGATGCGGATATGTAAATAGAGATCACCACTCGGGGCGTCGCCAAAGCCCTGCCCGCCCTGTCTCTTAAGGCGTATTCGCTCACCATCACTTACTCCTGCGGGGATTTTTACATTGAGGGTTTTTTTCTTGCTGTTGACTCGGCCCTGATCATCGCGATAGGGAAGGCTGTAGGAAATTTTTTGCCCACTCTCAGCGAGTGTGTCTTCAAGAAAGATTGGCAATTCGGTTTCGATATCGGCGCCTCTCTGGCTAAAGTCAGTTCGTGACTGAAAGCCGCCATGACCAGAACTGCCTCGACCCGCGTGATTGTGAGCACCAAACATGGTGTTAAAAAAATCGGAGAAATCACCTTCAAATGGCTGTCCTGTCTGGCCCTCTGAAAAGCCTTCTCTCTGCCGCCAGCCCGGTGCTGATTGCTGGCCACCGTAGCGACGAATCTCATCATACTCGGCGCGTTTCTGCGGGTCTTTTAACACCTCATAGGCTTCGGAAACTTCCTTGAATTTATCTTCCGCCTGATGATCCTGGCTGACATCCGGATGGTATTTTCTCGCCAGTTTGCGATAGGCGGTTTTGATTGTTTTGCTGTCGGCGTCCGGTTCAACCGAGAGAGTTTTGTAGTAGTCCTTGAAATCCACAATCCGTCTGCTGATCTCGTCAATCCATTTTTTTTGTTAGCCAACTGTTCATAGCTTAGAAAATGGCACTACTATTAGGGCGTCTGGGACAGCATTTTCTGATCAAAGTTAATCTATGCCGTTTTGACAAATTTGCCATATACTCTTTAATCAGCGCGCCTCGGTATAGTCCGAGTTAATGAAATAGATAGGTTCTCACAATGATTAATGTCTGCTTTTACGATGGAACACAGCTAACCCGCGGCGGCGCAGAGCTTATTCAACTGCCGGTAGCTGAAGGCAGCTATCTGTGGCTCGATCTGGAGCAGGAAGCGGACAAATCGGAACTGCGTATTTTTGATCAGTTTGGCTGCCATCCGCTGACAGTGCAGGATGCACGACGCCCACGCCATCCGCCCAAGACCGAGCACTTTAGCGATCAATCATTTGTTCTGTTACGCGAGCTGACAGCAAATGATGGCCTCGAATTTGAAACACTGCAGCTGGCATGCTTCATCGGCAATAACTTCCTGATTACACGTCACGATAAACCCTCTGCGGTGATCAGCCATTGGTTTAACAATAATGATCTTGCCGATGTGATGGCCAATGGCCCGATGGTGTTGTTCGCTTCGATTACCAATGGTATCGGTCTGGCGTATCTGGATCTGTTGCTTGATTTTGAACCGGCGCTATCGGAGCACGAAGACGCACTTCTAGCCACTCAGAGTGACAAAGTGTTGCGCGACCTGATCAGCTGTAAGACCTGGCTGCGCAAACTGACCAGACTGCACAGCTATCACGATCGGATCTATTCAGAGTTATTGACCCACTTGAAAGATGATCATTCCGAGCAAGTCGACGCTATACATACGGTAACCGATGTCTATGAAAAATTTGAGCGGCTAAATTCATTGTCCGCGCTGTATTACGATCTCGCCGGCGATCTGATCGACGGCCATATTTCACTCACCTCTCACAATCTCAATGAGACGATGCGTGTTCTTACCGTGGTTACGGCTATCTTTGTGCCGCTCAGTTTTCTTGCAGGCTTGTATGGCATGAATTTCGATCACATCCCGGAACTGCACTACCCTAACGCCTACTTTATTTTGATCGGCTTGATGACATTGATCGCGGTGGGCCTTGTAACAATTTTTAAAAGGAATAAATGGCTGTGATAGAAGCACTGCAAAGCTGGTTATCATTTTCGCTGCTGCAACTTGGCGACTACAATCTGCGGGTAGCCAATATTGCCTCGGCGGCAGGTATTTTACTGCTCAGTGTGATTATTCAGCGATTAGTCTCTCGCGCCTCTGAAGCTGCGGCCAAGCGCAGCGGAGCGCGAGACCAAAATATCTACATTATCAAGCGGATACTCAAATATCTGATTTATGGTATCGGCTTGATACTTGCCCTGTCGGCCCTTGGCGTCGGCTTAAGTAATCTAATACTGGTCGCTGGTGCGCTTGGTGTCGGTATTGGTTTTGGCTTGCAGTCAATTGTGAATAATTTTGTCTGCGGCATTATTATTCTGTTTGAAAAATCGCTACGGATTGGCGACTTTGTGGAGCTGCCTGGCGGGCTACTCGGTGAGGTACGCGAGATTAATATCCGCAGCACCCTGATCCGCACATTGGAAAACGCCGATATCCTGGTACCCAATGCCGACTTTATCAGCAATCAAGTCAACAACTGGACGCTCAATGATGATATCAGGCGTTTCCCTATTCATTTTAGCGTCGCCTACGGCAGTGATCTGGAGAAGGTGCGTGAGGCAGGTTTAAAAGCCGCAAACGAAGTGCCGCTAACGCTGCAGCGGGAGAATATTAAACCGGACGTGCTGGTGACAGAGCTCGGCTCGTCAGGGGTGGAATGCATTCTCACAGTGTGGGCCGAAGGGGAATGGGTCAAGCGGCCGGGGCTGGTAAAGTCACAATATCTCACCGCGATCTACAACAACCTCCGGGAAGCTGGCCTGGAAATTCCATTCCCTCAGGTCGATGTGCATATGCGCTAACTAGCCGTCGACGAAAACCGGCGCCGCAATATATTCCCACAGAATAACCGTGGCGACCAAAGTGCAGCCAGGGACCGACATTGAGCTCAGGCCAAACCAGCTGTGCGGCAATAATCACCCCCACCAGCATGCCAACCACGCCCCAGACCACGGTCATAATGGCGAACTGTTTGACGACTTTATTGTTGTAAGCGGGCACCGCTGCGGAATAATGTTGATCGCTCCCGGAGGGCGTTTGACCGGTGCCGGGAGAATATTGATAGCTCATAGGCCGTTCCCTGAGACTTATTACTTTATTGTTGATCGGACGCGGACAAGCCGGTACGCCTTCGAAAAAAGCATAGACAGTTTTATCGCTATTCGCTCAAGCAGGCGGCTGAGGGGTTGGGGGTTTTGGGCCGAGTTGATGTAGATCAATAACAAAAAATCTCTACCACCCGAACGGACAGCAGAGATTTTTTGATTGGGACGTGCAACAGCTGGAACGCTGCGGCTTATTTACTTAAGATCGCGGCCGCGGTTGGCAGCAATGCGCAGACGCAGGGCGTTGAGTTTGATAAAGCCCTCGGCATCAGCCTGATTATAGGCGCCACCATCATCGTCAAAGGTGGCGATATTGGCATCAAACAGACTGTCAGTGGCCGACTGGCGTCCGACAACACTGACATTGCCCTTGTACAGTTTAACCCGCACCTCGCCATTGACCGGAATCTGACTCTGATCGATAGCCGCCTGCAGCATCAGGCGCTCAGGTGCCCACCAGTAGCCGTTGTAGATCAACTTGGCGTAGCGCGGCATCAGCTCATCTTTCATATGTGCCACTTCGCGATCAAGGGTCAGCGATTCAATTGCGCGGTGTGCTTTCATCATCACTGTGCCCGCCGGTGTTTCATAACAGCCGCGAGACTTCATGCCGACATAGCGGTTCTCAACTATATCGAGACGGCCAACGCCATTGGCGCCGGCGACCTTATTGAGGTACTCGATGACCGTGGCCGGTGACATGACGATGCCGTCGATGGCAACAATGTCACCTTTTTCATAGCTGATAGTGAGATACGTTGGTTTATCCGGTGCCTGCTCAGGCGAGACAGTCCAGCGCCACATATCCTCTTCGGCCTCTGACCATGGATCTTCAAGATTGCCACCCTCATAGGAGATATGCAGCAGGTTGGCGTCCATCGAGAATGGAGATTTTTTACCACGCTTCATTTCCACTGGAATATTGTGCTCTGCACAGTAGTCCATGAGCTTATCGCGCGAGTTAAGATTCCATTCACGCCAGGGCGCAATCACTTTAATGCCGGGCTTCAGCGCGTAGGCACCCAATTCGAAACGCACTTGATCGTTGCCCTTGCCGGTAGCGCCGTGGGAAATAGTATCGGCGCCAGTTTCGTTGGCAATCTCGATCAGGCGTTTGGCAATCAGCGGACGCGCAATAGACGTGCCGAGCAGATATTCACCTTCATAGATGGTGTTGGCCCGAAACATCGGGAAAACGAAATCCCGCGCATACTCTTCCCGCAAATCATCAATATAAATTTCTTTCACACCCAGCGCTTCCGCTTTGGCGCGCGCCGGCTCCACTTCTTCGCCCTGACCGATGTCGGCAGTAAAAGTGACAACTTCGCACTGATACTCTTCCTGTAACCATTTAACGATAACGGAGGTATCCAATCCGCCAGAGTAGGCTAAGACAACTTTTTTGACTGATGACACGGGGCTAAATCCTTTCCTGAATAAATTTGCTGAGTAAATCGAGGCGAGGATTTTACCCTAACCCAAGGCGTTTTAGTATTAGTTAAGCGCTGCAAGCTCACTGCGATCAAAGAGCCGACCGCCAGCGGCGAAGAAGGTGTCCAGTTCATCGGATTGCGGAAATGTGTAATAGCCAATCCGTCCCTGCTGAGGCTGTGCCTCAATCGCTTGCCCTGACGCCAGTACATCGACTGCGGCAAGTATCTGCCGACAACCTTGATCATAGAGCTTAACCACATTTAAGAGATAGGATTTTTCGAGCGCCAGCTCGATCCGCGCAATAGAGATAATATCGCCATTATCAATACCGCCATCCTGAATAAAGTGCAATGTTGAGCCGATCTCACGATCTTGATTTTGCATGGCCCTAAAGGTTGCCATCACCCCCCGGTATGCCGGCAGAACCCCGGAGTGAAGATTGATGATGCCATATTTTGGGAGGGCGATAATCTGCTCGCGAATAATCAAACCAAAACGCACCGAGATAATCAGGTCAGGGGCAGTTGCAGCAATTCGAGCAATGCCCTCAGCGCCGTTGACCTGATTGCCCAGGTCACTAAACCCCTGCAACTGGCAGCCGGCACGTTGCGCCAACTGCTCAAAACTTGGCCGACCATCGTTGAGCAGCTCTTTTTCAAACCCCGACAGATCCATTAGTGGCTTCGGCAAACTGTGGTCGGAGCCGACTTTCTCCGAAATAAATATCGACAGTTGGTGGTTGGTCAACCCGTCAATCAATCTGCCCAGAGTGATATGGCTTGCCAGATCACGATTGGTTAATAGGGTTATTTTCATAATCGATTATTGAGCTCGCCAAAAATTAAACTAAAGCACCACCAGCACCCCGCGATAAAGAGTCTTCCACAAAACCTGTTATGACGCCACCGTTTCCGGTAGCATTCACCATCAACCTCGGACACAGCATTAATGAATCAACTCACGATCATTCAACCAGACGACTGGCACCTGCACTTGCGCGACAACGCTGTGCTGGCGTCAACCGTACCCGCAGCCGCAAGAGGGTTCGGTCGTGGCATCATTATGCCCAACCTGCTGCCTCCAGCGACCACAGTTGCCCAGGTCTCCGCTTATCGCGATCGGATTCTGGCACAGCGTCCAGCGGGCTCAAGCTGGGAACCGCTGATGGTTCTCTACCTGACCGACAATACCACCAGCGAAGAAATTCGTGCTGCCAAGGCCTGTGGTTTTATCCATGGCTGCAAGTACTATCCCGCAGGTGCGACCACCAATTCAGACTCGGGCGTCACCGATCTAAACAAGATTCACAGCGTGCTTGAGACCATGCAGGAAGTCGGTATGGTGCTGCAATTACATGGCGAAGTAACCACCGCGGACATTGATATTTTTGATCGTGAGGCAGTTTTCATCGACCGACATCTGCGCGGTCTGGCCCAGCATTACCCAAAGCTGAAAATCATTCTCGAACATATCACCACTCAGCAGGCCGCAGAGTTCGTCGCGTCGGCTGGTAAAAATATCGCAGCGACCATAACACCGCAGCACTTACTGTTTAATCGCAATCATATGCTGGTCGGTGGTATTCGTCCGCATCTGTTCTGCTTACCAATTTTGAAGCGCGATATTCATCAACAGGCGCTGATTAAGGCTGCCACAAGCGGCAGCCCAAAATTCTTTCTCGGCACAGACTCAGCCCCCCACGCTCAGGACAAAAAAGAGAGTGCCTGCGGCTGTGCCGGTTGTTTTAGCCATCACGCCGCGATTGAGCTCTACGCTCAAGCCTTTGAAGAGGCCGGTGCGCTTGACAAACTCGAGGGGTTTGCCAGCCTGTATGGCGCAGACTTCTATGGTCTGCCGAGAAATCCCACCAACATTACTCTGCAACGCCAACCCTGGCAGTTGCCCGCATCGATTCCGTTTGATGACTCGCAACTTATTCCTCTCGGCGCCGGTACCACATTGAACTGGAAACTGGATCTGTAATGGATAACGCTGAAAACTCTCTCGACATACAGAATGAAGAATTGGATAACGGTATTGGTCGGCGATTCCGAGGCTTTTTACCGGTCGTGGTGGATGTTGAAACCGGCGGTTTTAATTCACGCACCGATGCGCTGCTGGAGATTGCCGCGGTAATTCTGGAGATGGATGCTCAAGGCAATCTGCAAATCAAAGAGAGCTACAGTAAAAATATCGATCCTTTCCCCGGCGCTGTGGTTGAAAAATCGGCACTGGAATTTACCGGCATTGATATTTACGACCCGGATCGTATGCCGGAGGAGGAAGGTGAGGCGCTCAGAGATATCTTTCGCCCGATTCGCCAGGAGATTAGCGCCACCAACTGTACTCGCGCCGTGATGGTCGCACACAATGCCCATTTTGATCTCGGCTTTGTGAATGCCGGGGTCAATCGAAACCAGATCAAACGCAATCCGTTTCATCCCTTTTCATGCTTCGACACATCAACCCTGGCCGGCCTGGCCTATGGTCAGACAGTGTTGGCCAAGGCCTGTCAGGCTGCCGAGATGGAATTTGATAACCGCGACGCCCACAGCGCACTCTACGATGCGGTAAAAACCGCAGAGCTATTCTGCGGTATCGTCAATCGCTGGAAACAGCTCGGCGGCTGGCCCGGCGTTCAATAACCATTCTTGGGCGTAATAACCTAGAGATTATTTTTCCGCTCGACCCAGAAGTCTGCTTTTTCGATTCCTACTGCCTGCGGGTCAAACTGCGGATCGACTCCGTCGCGCAACTGCTGTTCATAGTCTTTCAGTGCTGCCAGCGCCGGACGCTGCAAAATAATAATCGCAATAATATTTAACCAGGCCATAATACCGACGCCCACATCACCCAGCGCCCAAGCCAGATCAGCGCTTTTAATGCCGCCGTAAATCACCGAACAAATGACCAACAGCTTGAGCAGATTGGCCAACCAAGGGCGATGTACTTTGCGATTGATGTACATCACATTGGTTTCGGCAATGTAGTAGTAGGCGACAATGGTCGTGAAGGCAAAAAACAGCAATGCAATGGCCAGCAAACTGCTGCCCAACCCAGGCAAAATGGTATCGAAGGACGCCTGCACATAAGCTGGGCCAACATCGACGCCGGGCAAACCTTGGTAGAGGAAGCCACCACTGCCATCTTCAACATTGTAGAGACCGGTCAACAAAATCATAAACGCGGTGGCGGAACAGATCAGAAGGGTGTCTACATACACCGAAAATGCCTGCACCAAGCCTTGCTTGGCCGGATGCGAAACTTCCGCTGCGGCGGCCGGATGCGGCCCGCTACCCTGCCCTGCCTCATTGGAATAAACACCGCGCTTAACACCCCACTGCACCGCCATACCAATAATGGCACCATATCCAGCATCGAGACCAAACGCGCTGCTGATAATCAACTTGCACACAGCGGGAACCATATCGATATTAATAACCACCACACTTAATGAGACCAGAATATAACCGGCCGCCATCACGGGCACAGCCACCTGAGCAAAATGGGCGATGCGCTTGACGCCACCAATCACAATTAGTCCGAGCGCTGCGGCCAGCACGCCTGCAGTCACCACCGCAGGGATATCCCAGGCGTTGTTCATCGCCGCAACAATGCTGTTAGCTTGAATACCCGGCAGACAGAACCCCATGGCAATCACTGTGGCTACAGCAAATGTCCAGGCGTACCATTTTTGGCCCATGGCTTTTTCGATGTAATAGGCCGGGCCGCCGCGGTAATTGCCGTTATCGTCTTTTTCCTTATAGATCTGCGCCAGCGTGGCTTCAATATACGCGGTAGAGGCACCAAGAAAGGCTACCGTCCACATCCAAAAAACCGCACCCGGACCGCCTATCGCAATCGCAGTTGCAACACCGGCAATATTACCGGTGCCGACACGGCCGGAGAGCGACATAGCCAACGCCTGAAAAGAGGAGACCCCAGCGTCTGAGCTGCGCCCTTCGAACACCAGTTTAATCATATGACCAAAGTGGCGAATTTGCAGAAAGCGCGTGCGCAAAGAGAAGTAAAGTCCGGTCCCGAGGCAAAGATAGATCAGAGCCGAGCTCCAGATAATGCCATTAAGGTAATTAATAAATGCTTCCACGAATACTCCCCATTTTTTTATATTTTATCTGCAGCGCAACTGTCGCTGCCATTTTTAATCAAGTGCCTTTCGGTCGGCCGCTGCAAACACAGCATCGAGGCTGTCGATAAAATCGTCTGTTGATTCGGCGGTACTAAACTGCAGTATTGGCACTTGCAGGTCGGCGAAGTAATCCGGGTAGGGAGAAAACTCACCCCACTCACTCATCCGGGCGCTGATACTAACAACAATGACCAACATTACAAAGCCAAGCGCGGAAATCCATCTCTGTCGCGGCAACATATTGGTCGCCAATGCAAAATTAGCCGACAACAGCAGTGTCGCCAACAACATCGCCAGTAACGGCAACATAATCATTGCCACCCCGCTACTACTAAGGTTATAGCTGAGCACACCGATCAGCCACTCTAACAGCGTATAAATCAGCCCAACCGACAGGATTAAACTATATTGGCTGAGAAACTGACGCTCATGGCGCAAGAAACGCCCCAGTAGACTCCAGAACAGAGCCACCATCAGCACCACGGCCTGACTGCCAAGGATAGTGAAAATATGGTTCTTCCACTGCCACTCGACAAAACTACTCGCATACAGCGAGCCAATATCCAGCGCCAGACTTATCAAGAACAGTGGCAACCAGATCGACAGGCGGTTTAATCTGCCAAGATCCTGCTCGAGACGATGCAGCTCTTTGGCGGGCTCGACCGGGTGGCCGTCAGTCAGAATGCGTAATCTTCTGCGGCCAACTTTGATCTCGGCACCATCCTCGAGAATAACTGTCGACGAACTGTTTTCAGTCTTCGAATTTTTTAACACCTGCACGCCATTTCGACTCTGCAGATCGGTCAGCTGCCAACCATTCTCTGTCGCATCAAGGCGCAGATGGTTGGCAGAAATATACGGATCATCCAGGACCACATCATTCTGGTAACCGCGCCCTATGGTGACTGAGGGCCCATCGACGCGAAAATGCCCCTGACTCCTGCCGCCCCAGCCCAGCACCTCAACGATCACTGCCATTTCGACACCCCCATAAACTTGCGGGCATAGGCTTTGGCATTTTTCTGACTGACCCCGGCAAGCGTAAAGTGGCTGACAAAAGTGGCCTGTGAGTCATCCACTGTACCTTGTAAAAAAACAATATCGTAGAGTTCGGGATACTCTTTGTAGGCACGGGCACAGAACACCACCTTTGTCGTTCGCCCCCTGTTAGACTGTAAATCGCTCTCAGCGCGAACAAATTGGTTATCACATTGATAATCACCAAGGTCTTTTTCCGTGCCTTTATTGCCCGGTGCGAAGTCACTAAACAGACGTTCATAGTACGCGTAGAACTGGACAGTATTGAGCTGATCAGCTTGTAGCCAAAAGAACTGGTGTTCGATCACGCCACTGTTAAATTTGGCATTGAGATAGATATTATCTTCACTGCGACAGGTGCGATCGGCACTCAGAAATTGCGCTTTAGTGGAGGCGCTGTTGGAACCACCCCAACATTTAATAAAAGGCTTCAGCTCATTGACCACAACTGCTTCGCCGAGCGCCAGGGTTGGCCAGTCCAACGCCAACAGGCGAGTAAACTTTTTATCCTGATCGGCCAGCAACTGCTGCGCAATGCGCTGACGGATGTCGTCCACTTCATGGCCTCTGACGCGATACTCGGTAATCAATTGCTGCAGCGCTGCGACCGGCACCAAAAAACTGATCTGATTACCGGCAGTGGACACATTGACGCCAACTACTTCGCCTGCCTGATTTAAGGTCGGCCCGCCGCTCATACCCGGATTAAGCGAGCCGGTAAAATGCACCCGCGGGTGATAACTGGTCTGGTTGACACCGTTATAAGTGCCAGGCACCACGGTTAGCCCCAGATCAAGGGGATTACCCAGAGCGTAGACTGGCATACCGATCGGCGGTTCTGCCACCGCTAGCGGCAGCTCCGGGGTCATCTCGCTGTCGGCTTTAACCAGCGCCAAATCATTGATGACATCGACATCGACCAATTTGAGATGATTGAGCTCACCCTCGGCACTGAGATATTCGATGCGATACTGATCGGGTTTTTCAGCCGCCATTTGCACCACATGATAATTAGTTGCGATCAGCCCGCTGTCGCTGACGACAAAACCGGATCCAATGGCACTCTTGCTACCCGAGGTAAGATCAATAATTCTAATCTGCAATATACCTGCTTTATTGTCGGCGAAGAGGGCCCGCGCACTATCACTCTGGGCAGCCACTGCGAGCGGCCAGGCGAGGCAAAAAGTCAGGATAAATACAGCGCGAGAGAAACCGCGCGCGCAGAGGGACAACCCTGTCTCATTATAAATGCTCAATGTGCAGTTCCTTTTAATAATGCGTCGGTATTCTTTCAATAGATGCCCCTCATTACAAGGGGGATGAAGCGGCGGGGCAGCGCACCGCTGCATTTGGCCTGTAGCCAATACCCGTTCACCACGCTAAGATAGCCGCCCAATTCTGCAGCACTAACTAGTCTGGACGCACCGCGCCGATTAAACAAGTTACTCGCGGACCGACGCTGCCAAATCAGCCTCTCGTTTTTACCCTTCTACGCAACAGGAACACGGACAATATGACTGATTCATTCAAAGAAAGCGCAATTAAGTATCACACTCATCCAGCGCCGGGGAAACTAGAAATCCGTCCGACCAAACCATTAGCCAACAAGCGCGACTTGTCTCTCGCCTACTCGCCGGGTGTCGCCCATGCCTGCGAACTGATTGTCGAGAACCCCACCGCAGTGGCTTCGGTTACTGCGCGCGGCAACCTAGTGGCGGTGATTACCAATGGTACAGCTGTGCTTGGCCTCGGCAATATTGGCCCGCTGGCATCCAAGCCGGTAATGGAAGGCAAGGCAGTATTGTTCAAGAAGTTTGCAAACATCGATGTCTTTGATATCGAAGTTGCCGAAAACGATGTCGACAAACTGGTGGACATCATCGCCTCCCTGGAGCCGACTTTTGGCGGTATCAACCTCGAAGATATCAAGGCGCCTGAATGCTTTATGGTTGAGCAGAAACTTCGCGAGCGTATGAAGATTCCCGTTTTCCACGACGACCAACACGGCACAGCTATTGTCGCCGCCGCTGCGATCTACAACGGCTTGCGAATTGTCGGCAAGAAGTTTGAAGATGTTAAGCTAGTAGTGTCCGGTGCCGGCGCAGCCAGTATCGCCTGTGTCGACTTACTTGTCAGCATGGGGCTGCAAAAGAAAAATGTCCGCATGATTGATCGCACTGGTGTCATCTACGCCGGCCGTACTGAAGGCATGAACCCTTGGAAACAAGAGTATGCGGTGGATACCAGCGATCGCACCATCGACGATGCGATTAAAGGCGCCGATCTGTTTATGGGGCTCTCCGGTCCCGGCGTATTGAATGGTGAGATGCTGAAAAAGATGGGCGAGAAGCCAATTATTCTCGCCATGTCCAACCCCGTTCCGGAGATTATGCCGGAAGAGGCGATGGCCGCACGCCCAGATGCGATCCTAGCTACCGGGCGCTCTGACTACCCAAATCAGGTTAACAATGTTCTCTGCTTCCCGTTTATTTTCCGCGGCGCGTTGGACTGTGGCGCATCGACCATTAACGAAGAGATGAAGATGGCCGCTGTGCGCGCGATTGCCGACCTCGCCACCATGGAAACCTCAGATGTAGTGGCCGCGGCCTATGCCGATGAAAAACTCAAGTTCGGCCCGGAATACCTCATTCCCAAAGCCTTTGATCCACGTCTAATCGAGGTGGTACCGCTGGCTGTGGTGCAGGCGGCCATGGACAGTGGCGTGGCGACGCGCCCAATTGAAGACATGGAGGCTTACCGTCAGTCACTGCATGAATTTATCAATCAGGCTGGCCTGTTTATGCAGCCGATTATTGAAATGGCGAAAAAAGCTCCAGCACGTATTGTCTATGCCGAGGGTGAGAATGACGATGTGCTCATGGCCGTGCAAGCAGTACTTGATGAACAGATCGCTAAACCGATTCTGATCGGGCGTCGTGCGGGTATGGAGCAAAAAATTGATCGCCTCGGCCTGCGCATTGATCTCGACAAAGATGTTGAGATATTTGAACCTGCTAACAATGACCGTCACGAGGAGTACGCCGCCTTTTATCATGAGCACGTTGGTCGCCACGGTGTGTCTGTTGACGCTGCCCGGAAAATTATGCGCGATGACCAAACCGCTATGGCCGCCGTTATGGTGGCACGGGGCGAGGCCGATGGCCTGATCTGTGGCAAGGTGGGTCGCTTTGACTTTCATCTGCGTGAAATTATGCATCTGCTCGGACCAGAGCAAAAAGACCAGCTGGTTTCGTCCGCTGCAGTGCTGTTGATGCCTGATGGCCCGCTTTTTCTCGCTGACACAGCAATGAATATCGACCCCAGCGCAAACGAACTGGTCAAGATTACCGAGGCCAGTATTGATCTGGTGAAGCGCTTTGGTATCGAGCCCAAAGTGGCGCTTTTATCACATTCCAACTTTGGTACATCTAATGCTGCCTCTGCGCGCAAGGTTCGCCAGGCGGGAGAGATGCTGCGCGACAGCTATCCCAAGCTACAGATCGATGGCGAGATGCACGTGCTGAGCGCACTCAATCCCAAGTTACGCAAAACTATCTATTCCCAGTCAACCCTCCATGGTCGTGCTAATGTGTTAGTGATGCCAAACCTGGATGCGGCCAATATCGCCATGGGATTGATTCGTTCACTTACCGATGCGCTGCTGATTGGGCCCTTTATCAATGGGTTCCGCAAGCCGGCTCATATCGTAATTCCATCAGTTTCGTCACGGGGAATTTTCAATATGACAGCGCTGACGGTGACAGATATTCAGCACAGTAAATAATAAGTCGGTCAGCTGGCGCTAGTCTTTTAGCGCCAGCGCCAGCTGATAAAACTGTTTTTTGTCGCCACCGGTAATTTTGGCCGTCAGCGCTGCCGCCTTGGCAGCGGGCAATTCAGCCAGCAGTAATCGAAGAATTTTCTCGCCATCTACTGTGACACTGTTGTCTGATGTTTCGCGACCAGCCAACACCAACACGATTTCTCCGCGCTGCTGGTTGCTATCGTTTTCCACCGCAGTGACCAGTTCTGAGAGCGTTCCGTGCAGATAGGTCTCAAACGTCTTGCTTACTTCGCGGGCAATAAACCCGCTGTGTTGTGGGCCAAAGATGGCCACAGCGTCATGCAATGTTTCGAGGATACGATGCGGAGCCTCGTAAAAGACCGTGGTCTCCGCAACGGCCATCAGTTCCTGCAACACCTTTTTACGCTGCGTAGTTTTGGCCGGCAGAAAGCCAACAAACCTAAATCTGTCAGTGGGCAGACCAGCGACACTCAGGGCAGCGATCGCGGCACAGGCACCAGGCACTGGGATCACTCTGATACCCGCTACCCGCGCTGCAAGCACCAAGCGATAGCCGGGGTCAGAAATCAACGGTGTACCGGCGTCGGAAATTAATGCAATATCATCACCGGTCTGCAGTCGCGCAATAATACTGTCACTGATCTTTTTATCACTGTGATCATGGTAGGGAAATAATGGCTTGTCGATCGCAAAATGGTCGAGCAACTTTTTGCTGTGGCGTTTATCCTCACAAGCGATCGCCGTCACCGATTGGAGGATTTCCACCGCGCGGGGTACCATGTCCCCCAGGTTGCCAATGGGTGTGGCGACTATATATAACGTACCGGATTGATTTGAGTTCATGACTAAACGATTTATTCTCTCGATGATCTGTGGCCTCGGCATCTTATCCTTTATAGGGGGCTGTGCGCCAACCACAACTCAGCACTCGACGTCCGTCTCGCGGGTGGCGCTTGGCAGTGCAGATAGTGAAGCCAGTCAGTCACTGGTTCACGAAGCTGAAATTGCCCTGCAGCGTGCCATCTCCGCTGACCCGGCCGAGAGAGATACTCTGTTGCTCGACAGTGCCATTCTATTCGCACAGGCCGGCGATATCAGGCACAGCCAGCAGACTCTTGATAAGCTCAATCCAGGCGCCCTGAGTAATGATTATTTTGTCGAATACAGCCTGCTCGGACTCGAACTCGATCTGGCCAGCTACCAGCTTGACAGTGCCAGAAAACGCTTGGAAGAGCCGCGCTTTGTATCCCTCAGACAAGAACTGGGACAGACTTTTCAACAGCGCATCCTCAGTTTGGCGAGTGATATCAACTACGTAGCAGGCGATATTCGAAACAGTGTCGAAACCAGTATCCAACTTAGTGCACTCTACAATCCTAGAAAATTTTCTGATCAGCGCAGCATAGCGTTGCTCAACGACAAGATCTGGGTTCGACTCAGTGAAATGCCATTTCATCAGCTGCAACAAATGGACGCCGGTGACACCAGCGTGCTGGGCGGCTGGCTGGAACTGGCAGCTTCGATGCGCTATCGACAAGCTGATCCTGTTGCGCAAAAAACGTTTTTCTCAGTATGGCAAAAACGCTGGCGTGAACACCCGGCAGCAAAATACCCACCGGCGGCGCTGAGCAACCGTTCGTCCGGTCGAATACCTGAAGATATAGCCCTGCTGTTGCCGCTGCAGGGAAACTATGCGATTGCCAGTGATACCCTGCTGAGTGGCTTTATGAGCGGCTACTACGAAAATATGAGCAAGGGACAAGCCACTCCAACTATCGCGATTTATGACACATCGTCACGGCCGGTAACCGCAGTCTATGATGAAGCTGTTAACCGTGGAGCAGATCTGGTGATTGGCCCACTGCGCCAGTCACAGGTGAAAGAGTTGATCACTAACTCTGACTTGAAAGTACCAACCCTGACGCTAAACCGGCTGGATAATGATAATGAGAACAACCGGACTAATAATGACAGCCCTGGGGATCTAATAGACGAATTTGGCACTTCAACGGAGCGCTCCGGCAATTCAATGAGCCGCTCTGGCAGTTTAATGGACCGCTCTGGCAGCCCAGAAAATCTGCTTCAGTTTGGCCTCTCTGCAGAGGATGAAATGGATCAAATTAGCCGGCGCGCCTGGTTACAAGGACAGCGCAATGCATTCCTGATCACCCCTGAAAGTAGCTGGGGACAGAGGGCACAGCGGCATTTTGTCGATAGCTGGACCGCTCGGGGAGGTGTGGTTATCGGGGCGATAACATACCCCGACAGCGTCAATGACTTTACTCAATTACTCAGGTCACCCCTGGAAATCGATCTCAGCGAAAAGCGCGGCCTGGCCCTGCGACGCTCAGTCAAATACGGCCTCAACTCCACACCACGTCGGCGACAGGATATCGATTTGGTGATTGTGCTCGGCTATGGCGACAAAGTGCGACAGATCAAACCATCCCTGGATTTTCTCTATGCCGGCGATATTCCTGTCTATGCCACGTCGCATATCTATGGCGGCAGTGAAGAGATTGAACTCAATCGCGATCTCAGCGGAATTACATTTAGCGCCATGCCGTGGACGCTGAACGGACAATTACCACGCACACTGCAACCGGATCAGCGCTTGCCCACCGCCTTCCGCCAACTTTACGCCATGGGGTACGACGCTTTTCTACTCCATGGCTTGCTCGACCAACTCAATAGTCAGGAATCAGTTCCGATATTTGGCGCCACCGGATTATTGAAGTCTTCGAACGGCATCATTACCCGCGACGAAAAGTGGGCTGAATTTAAAAATGGTCGAGTGATACCGGCACAGCCCTAAGCAGTTAATTGATCAAGGAGCGATATTTTGGGAAACCGGACGTTTCCATCAGACAAGGGTCAGAGTTTAAGCGGAACCGCCGCCGAGCAGATGGCTCAAGAGTATCTTGAGTCCCAGGGGCTGGCACTTATAGCGAAAAATTTTCGCACCCGCAGGGGCGAAATTGACCTAATTATGCTGGATAATAAGGTGCTGGTGTTTGTAGAAGTTCGCTTTCGCCGCAGCGCCCATTTTGGTTCCGCTGAGGAGTCGATTACCCTGCATAAATGTCAGCGATTGGCGGCAGCTGCACAGGCATATATGCAGCGTTATAATCTGACAGAACAGGTTATCGCGCGGTTTGATGCCGTCGCTATCAGCCCATCGAGTGGAGGAAAAAGTCGCGCGAACATCAATGGGTTTTGCCTGAACTGGGTACGCAATATTTTGCAGTAAACACTTTTCAAAATGGGGATAGTTGTCATTGGACGCACTAGATCAAAAGGTTTTTAACCAGTTTCAGAAGATGATTGAAGCGACCATGAGCACGGGCGAGAACTGTGCCGAGCATATCGTCACGGCTGCAGAAAGGATTGCCTCCGCGCTGCTGTCGGGCAACAAGATTTTCACCTGCGGCGATCAGTCCGGCGCGCTGGTTGCACAGTTGCTCACTGACTACTTATTACTGGGTTACGATATCGATCGGCCCGGATTTCCATCGCTTAACCTAAATCAAATGACCCCGGCCAGCGGCCATGGGCAATACTACAATCAGACACTCAATACCTATGCAGAGAGCGGCGACATTCTGGTGTTACTCAGCGCCGGGAACTGTAATCCGAAACTGCTTGGTGCACTTAATACTGCGGTAAGCAAAGGCATGACTGTGGTTCTGCTGTCGGCAGAGAATGATGACTCACTGATTAATGCAGTCAGTTATAATGATGTACACATTGAGATTGGTGCAGGCCCATTACCGCTGACAACCCAATCGCAGTTACAAATTGTTCAGTGCCTTTGCGCTCTGATAGACAGTCATATTTTTGGAGGAGAATAAATGCGTAAATCGGTCACATCATTTTCAGTGGTCTGTTGTCTTGCCAGCTGCATCTTTCTTGCCGGCTGCACCTCTTTAGTAGAATCTGTTGTCAAGGAACCTATCACGCCAGATCCAACCAGCTCATCCATCGGTTCGAATATCAGCGACTTAAAGATGGATACTTTTATCGGGGTCAATATCAAGAAAGCCGACCCAGCATTGAAAAAATCCCATATCAATGTACATGTTTACGATGCGCTTGTACTACTGACAGGTGAGGTGCCAACACAACAGTTGAAGGTTCTCGCGGGCGATACAGCGCGCGCTTATACCGGGGTTAGACAGGTCCACAATGAACTTCAGGTGCGTGGTAATTCATCGATTGTCGCACGTACCAATGACAGCCTTATCAGCGCTCAAGTCGCCACAAAAATGACGTTTGACTCAGAGATTAAGTCATCCACTGTTGAGGTCACGACCGAAGATGGTGTGGTCTATCTGATGGGTAAAGTACGCCGCTCCGATGGCGACAAAGCCGCTGCGGTTGCCAGCAGTACAAGTGGCGTGCGCAGTGTGGTTAAAGTCTTTGAATACGTGGACTAGTGTTCAGCTGCATAAAATGCAGCTGAACAGTGTTAACACTTAAACCAACTCGACAGCCATAGCAGTTGCCTCGCCACCGCCAATACAGAGACTGGCAACGCCTTTTTTGCCGCCATGCTGTCGCAGAGCATGAATCAGAGTCACGAGGATTCTCGCGCCACTGGCACCAATTGGATGACCCAGAGCACAGGCACCACCGTGAACATTGAGCTTTTCATGGGGTATTGCCAGCTCATGCATGGCCGCCATTGCTACCACGGCGAAGGCTTCATTAACCTCCCATAAATCGACGTCATCTACGGTCCAGCCAACACGGTTCAAGGTTTTATTAATTGCCGAAACTGGCGCAGTGGTAAACCACTCCGGCTCATGAGCACTCTGATCAAAGCCGTGAATCAACGCAATTGGCTGCAGCCCTCGCGCTTCAGCTTCATCTGCCATCATTAAAGTCAGTGCCGCTGCGCCGTCAGAGATCGAGCTGGCATTGGCTGCAGTGACTGTGCCATCTTTTTCAAAAGCCGGCTTTAAATGAGGAATTTTTTCTGGTCGAGCAGTGGTCGGCTGCTCATCGGCGTCGACGACAATATCGCCACCTCGAGAAGAGACAGTAACCGGTACAATTTCGTGGGCAAACCAGCCATTACTCATTGCGGCATTTGCACGGCGCAGTGACTCTATCGCGTATGCATCTTGGTGCTCACGGGAAAATTGGTATTTGCTTGCGCATTTTTCGGCAAAGTTGCCCATCGCTACACCCTGATAAGCATCTTGCAGACCGTCGTACTGCATATGATCAAGCATCTGGGCATGGCCGAATCTATACCCCTGACGACCCTGCGGAATCAGATAAGGTGCTCGACTCATGCTCTCCATGCCGCCAGCCAGTGCAATAGTCGCCTGCCCAGCGCGAAGTGCATTGGATGCCATCATCACCGACTTCATCGCAGAACCACAGACTTTGTTAATGGTAGTACAGGCCGTGCTTTGAGTAAGCCCAGCTGCCAGTGCTGCCTGCCGCGCCGGTGCTTGGCCAACACCTGCAGTGAGCACACAACCCATCAAAACCTCATCAACCTGACTCGGATCAATCGCTGCTCTTTCAACTGCAGAGCGAATCGCTGCAGCGCCCAACTGAGGCGCAGACAGCACAGAAAGTGAACCCATCATGCCGCCAAGGGGCGTGCGTGAGGCAGATAGGATAGCGATTGGCTTTGACATATAGGTTGTTCCGAAGTTGATTGACTAGAAGATTACTGACTACTTAATAACCCTCAGTGACGGCCGTCCTTTCGGCGGAGTCTTGACCGGAGATGATTGACTCGAAGGTTTGCTCTTGACTGCTTTAGGTCCGCTTGGCGGTTTTGGCGGCAGGTCGTCCGGCCCCTCGTGTTCAAAAACCATACCCTGCCCGTTTTCTTGACTGTAGATACCTACAACCGCGCCGACCGGCACCTGAATATCAATTGGCATACCGCCAAAACGGGTGGAGAAACAAAGTAATTCGAGGTCTAGGTGAAAACTGGATACGGCCCGTGGCGCAATATTGAGGACTATTTGCCCATCGGTCACATAATCCTGTGGAACCTCTACACCAGGATAGTTCGCATCGATCACAACATAGGGTGTGCAATCGTTGTCCACTATCCAGTCGAAGAAGGCTCGCAGAAGATAGGGCCGATTGGACCGCATTTTCATTTTAGTGGCGGATCTCGAGCTCGAGATCAGTCAAGCTTTCCTGGAATGACGGCCTTTCGAACAACCGTTCCATGTAGTCGTGCAGAGGTTTTACCTGACGATTGCTGGGAAGCTTGATATCAAGCTGCGGCAGACGCCACAAAATAGGTGCCAGACAGCAGTCCACAAGAGTGAACTCTTCACTCATAAAATACGGCATATCAGTAAAAATGCTGGCGATGCTGATCAGAGAATCGCGAAATTCCTTGCGTGCATCCTCGGCTTTCTTGCTCTCCGGGCTGCGAAGAATCTGTTCAATCAGAGTGCACCAGTCCTTTTCGATACGATGGATCCAGAGCCGGCTCTGGGCGCGAGCTACAGGATAGACCGGCAGCAGCGGAGGATGTGGGAAGCGCTCATCGAGGTACTCCATAACCACCTTGGATTCATAGAGTGCCAGATCGCGGTCTACCAATGTGGGGAGGGTACCGTAGGGATTAGCTTCAAGAATCTCCTCAGTAATGGCATTCGGTTCGACATCTTCGATATCGACCGTCACGCCTTTTTCGGCCAACACAATACGAACTCTATGGCTGTACTGACAAGTGGGGTCAGAAAATAATGTCATCGATGATCGACGCACAAGAACCTCTCAAAATTTAAAAGTACTTCAACATTAAAGGACAGCATCACGCTGCCCCGAGCAGGCAATCCATGCCTTGGAATTTTAAAATCCTGTCAGTCGAGTGGCAGAACTTAATGAATACCTTTCCAGTACTCACGGTTCAACAACATGACAAAAACCAGCAGCAGCAAAAGGAACAGCAACACCACGCGGCCGATATGCTTGCGCTCTTCTGCCATAGGCTCTGCCACGTAGGTCAGAAAGTTGACCAGGTCATACATTGCCACATCGAACTCTTCTGCCGTCATACTGCCCGGCTGAGTGATATTAAAACGACCACAGGGATCATCGAGAATATCTTCGCCGGTCAGTACGTCACGTTTGATACCACCGTTGGCGGCCAACACAGGGCCCGGTGCGCACTCAGGCAGCCCCTGCAGGTCGATCAGTACATGGGGCATACCGACATCTTTAAACACTTTATTGTTTACCCCGAGCGGTCTGCTTGGGTCGACATAAAAGTTACGCAGATAAGTGTAGACCCACTCAGATGAACGCGCACGTGCGACCAGAGTCAAATCCGGAGGGGCGGCACCAAACCATTCTTTGGCGCCATCTTCCGGCATTGAAATGGTCATCAACTCACCAATTTTCTGACCAGTGAAAACCATATTGTCGAGCATCATCTGGTTGGGGATGCCGATATCGTTGGCAACGCGCTCCCAGCGCGAATACTTGAACGAGTGACAACCCATGCAGTAGTTAACGGCGAGCTTGGCGCCATTTTGGAGTGACGCCTGGTCGCGCAGATCAGCTTCAAAGCTGTCGCAATCGATAGTGCCACAGGATTTACTGCTCTCTGCACCCACCGCTTTCAGCGGCAGCACAACCATAAGCGCAACAAATAGGAAAGCGCCCAGGGTTTTCCAGCCACCCATACCACCGTCCATCGTGATGCGATCCGGCTCAGGCTTGGTCGTTTCTATCCGCGTCCAGAAGTAAAGGCCAATAAAGTACGCGAAGTAGAGAACGGTACAGATCTGCGCCAGCACGGTTCGTGCTGCTGTCGGCGCTTTAACACCCAGATAGCCGAGGATAATAAAACAGGCGGCGAACACCAAAATGGCTACACGACTAAATGTCCCCTTGTAGCGCATTGAACGCACTGGACTGCGGTCCAACCATGGCAGCACAAACAAAATTGCGATCGCCGCAGCCATGGTCATAAAACCACCCAGCTTGTCAGGCACTGCTCGCAACATTGAGTAGTAAGGCGTGAAGTACCATACCGGCGCAATATGCTCAGGGGTTTTCAGCGAGTTGGCAATTTCAAAGTTTGCGTGTTCGAGGAAATAGCCTCCCATCTCTGGCATAAAGAACAAGATCGCACAGAACACAAACAGAAATACAACGATCGGCACCAAGTCATGGATCACGAAGTAAGGGTAGAAAGGAATACCATCAATCGGGTTACCATTTTCGTCCTTGTACTTCTTGATACTGACACCATCCGGGTTATTCGAACCCACATCGTGAAGCGCGATAATATGCATTACCACCAAGGCAATCAAAATGATTGGCATAGCGACCACGTGCAGAGACATAAAGCGGTTCAGCGTAATTCCGGAGATCAAATAATCACCGCGAATCCATTGCACAATATCTTCACCGACCACAGGAATCGCGCCAAACAGCGAAATAATCACCTGTGCACCCCAATAGGACATCTGACCCCATGGCAGGACATAACCGAGGAATGCCTCAGCCATCAGTGCTACATAGATAGTCATACCGAAGATCCAAACCAGTTCTCGCGGCGCTTTATAGGATCCGTAGATCAAACCGCGGAACATATGCATATAGACAACGATAAAGAACGCAGAGGCCCCGGTAGAGTGGGCGTATCGAATAATCCAACCCATATCCACATCGCGCATAATATATTCAACTGACGCGAAGGCTTGCTCTGCAGAACCCTGATAGCTCATCAACAACCAGATACCGGTGACCAGCTGGATAACCAGAACCACCATCGACAGCACACCGAAGTAATACCACCAGTTAAAGTTTTTCGGCGCATAGTACTCGGCCATATGCCGGTTCCACTCACGCTTCAGTGTTGGCATACGCGAATCTAACCATTCGGCAAAAGCAGCTGCTTTACTCATTACGCAATCTCCGCATCAATTCCGATAATAATAATGTCGTTCGACTCATAAGAGTGAGGCGGCACCGCAAGGTTGGTTGGCGCAGGCACGCCGGCAAACACTCGTCCGGACAAATCAAACTTGGAGCCATGGCAAGGACAGAAGAAACCACCCACCCATGAATCTCCACCCAGATCCATCGCACCCACATCAGGCCGATACATCGGTGCACAGCCAAGGTGGGTACAGAGACCGACCAGAACCAGGTACTCTTCATGACCCGCCTGCGTGCGGCTGTAACCGGAAACATAGGCTGGCTGAGAAGCCGCTTTAGAGTCGGCATCTCTCAAAATGCTGATATCCATCGCCGCAATCGCGTCCAGGGTCTCGCGCGTTCGGCGTACGATGTAAACAGGCTTGCCGCGCCACTCAACGACCAACCGCCCACCGGGCTCAAGTTTGGAAATATTAACTTTAACCGGAGCACCAGCCGCTTTGGCTTTGGCACTGGGTTGCCAGGATGAAACAAAAGGTACTGCCGCACCCACAACACCTGCGCCACCTACAACAGCGGTAGCACCAGTGAGAAATCGGCGACGACTATGGTTGACACCGTCATTGGTCATGACGTTCCCCCTAAACAGCAAATTTGGATGTTAAAACACGCGGACCCGCGTGCAACTAAAAAAGGCGGTGCATAGTAACGGAAAGCCGCATTCTGCGCAACCAGAGGGGCCTGAGATATTAGCTTAAACAGCTGTTTTTTAAGACAAAAAAAAGCCCGACTGATCGGTCGGGCTTTGTGTTTCGAAGCGAATCTTAACGCTTGGAGAACTGCGGACGCTTGCGCGCTTTGTGCAGACCCACTTTTTTACGCTCAACCTGTCTCGCATCGCGGGTCAAAAACCCGGCCTTGCGCAGAGGGGAGCGAAGATTTTCGTCATACTGCAGCAACGCACGAGCAATACCGTGACGAATCGCGCCGGCCTGACCGAAGTTACCACCACCATTGACTGTAATCTTGAGATCGAACTTGTCGACCAGGTCGACCACTTCGAAAGCCTGACGGACAATCATTCTTGCCACTTCGCGACCAAAGTAAACGTCGATTGATCGATCGTTAATCGAGATAGCGCCGCTTCCTGGAGTCAGGAAAACACGTGCTGCTGACGTCTTGCGACGACCGGTACCGTAAAATTGAGTTTCTGCCATGATAATCGCTATCCGTTACAGTTCTAAAGCTTGAGGTTGTTGCGCAGTATGAGGATGCTCTGCACCGGCATAGACCTTAAGCTTTCTAAACATTTCCCGGCCAAGGGGTCCGCGCGGTAACATGCCTTTAACCGCTGACTGAATAACGCGCTCAGGCGCCTTTTCAATCAGCTTGTCAAAGGTAATATCCTTGATACCACCGGGATAACCGGTATGAGAGTAATAGGTTTTCTGAGTGGCCTTGTTACCTGTTACAGCCACTTTCTCGGCGTTGACCACAACGATGTAGTCGCCGGTATCAACGTGAGGAGTATACTCAGGCTTATGCTTGCCACGCAGACGCGTCGCAACTTCCGCCGCCAAACGCCCAAGAGTCTTGCCCTCTGCGTCTACGATATACCAGTCACGTTGAACTGATTCTGTTTTTGCACTGTATGTTTTCATTTTATCCTGCCTGGCTTTGGGGGATCCCAAAAAAGGTTGCGAATTGTAATGATGGTCTGCGCCTATTACAAGGGGGGATTCAAGCAAATTGAAAGTTTTTTATCATAGCGGTTACGGGCGGTGTGGGCGGGCCAAATATTCACGGCTCTGCATCTCTAACAAACGACTCTCGGTGCGCTGAAATTCAAACCCCAAACGCCCACCTGTATAGAGTTCATGTAAGGGCGCAGCCGCCGTCAAAGCAAGCTTGACACTGCGATCATAGAACTCATCGACAAGATTGATAAAGCGTCGCGCGGCATCATTATTGGCCGGCGTAAACAGCGGCACATTGCTGATCAGCACCGAGTGAAACTCACGCGCCACTTCGATATAGTCATTTTGACTGCGCGGTCCTTCGCAGATTGCGGCAAAATCGAACCAGACAACATCCTCAGCCACCTTGAGCGCGGGAATCTTACGTCCCTCAATATCGAGGTTCAGATTGAGTTTTATTTCGCTATCGAACGCAAGCAAACTATCGAAAGTCGCGTGAATAGCCAACTCCGCTTGTTCCCCAAGAGGAGCATGATAGAGCTCCGCCCCCTCTAACGCACGCAGACGGTAGTCATTACCACTATCAACATTAACCACTTTACAGTGCTTGTTGAGCAGCGCAATCGCGGGCAAAAATCTCTGCCGTTGCAAGCCGTCGCGATAGAGTAAATCCGGGATAATGTTAGACGTCGCCACCAGCGTTACACCACGCTCAAACAACCCTTCCAGCAAACGCGCAAGAATCATTGCATCGGTAATGTCGCTGACAAAAAACTCGTCGAAGCAGATGACCTGAGTCTCTGCCGCCAGTGATTCAGCAACCAGATCAAGAGGATTTGCCTTACCCTTCAAGCGCTCCAGATCCTGATGCACTCGACGCATAAAACGGTGAAAATGGATACGCAGCTTTCTTTCAAAGGGCAGACTTTCGTAAAAGCTATCCATCAAAAACGTTTTGCCGCGTCCTACGCCACCCCAAAAATAAAGCCCTTTCTCCAGCCTCGTCGATGGTTGCGAGAACCACGCCAAAATGCCGCCACGCTTGCGCCTGCTGCGCTTAACCAACCGATGAAACAGATCATCCAGTTGCTCTACCGCATCGGCCTGAGCCTGATCTGCGACAAAGCCCTGACGGAGCAGGTCATTTTTATAGCGTTGCTTTGGGGTTAACATTGATTATGGTAGGATCGATAACATGAGCGCAGACTTTAACCAGCGCGGCGTCTCAAGACAACTGAAAATAACGGGTCGAGGTGTTTTATATATCATCGCCTGGCAATAAGGGTATTGCTAACAATGCTCCCTTTGGCGACACTAACATCGTCAGCCAGTTTCAGTTAGAGGCACTTGCCTTGGCAGAGACTTTGCTAATCAGCATCTGGTGCGCAACGAAACACTTATAGAACGGACGGGAGACTACCTTGATCACACTGACCTCAATCCTTTTAGCAGCGACATTTCTTTTGATTGGCGCCGCTCTGGGACACCTTTTTTCAAAGAAGGTCAACAGCGGGGAGAAATCGGTTCGCGATCTCGAGCAGAAGCTGGCCAAGACAGAGCAAGATCTGAGACGCTACCAGCAAGAAGTCACTGAACACTTTGTCACCACCTCACACCTGACCACCAACATTGCCCAAAGCTACCGCCAGATGCATGAGCACCTCGCATCCAGTGCGATGCGACTGGCCAGCCCCGAAGTGGGACGCCAGCTACTCAAGGCTGGAGGCAGTGATTTTGGCCTGCTCGACTCCAACGGAAATCCATTGCTTGATCTCAGTGATATTGAGGTTCCGAGAGATTACGCACCAAGTGTTCCCGGTGGCATTCTGAGAGAAGACTACGGTCTCGCGGAGGCAGAGCAAAATGATCGCAGTGGCCAGCCATCCTCCGACAGCACCAACTCAGCCAATATTGATACCAGCGAAGAAGACGACGGAGACCCCACCCAAAGCGTCGCCTGACAGGCATATGTGACAGCGCGCAAGCAGGGAGGTTTGCAATAATAGACTCAGCGGCCAACAACTCGTTAAGACAGTTTATTGGGCACCTGCTACCCGGCAGCTGCGACGCCTGTTGTTCTCCTTTGCAATCATCCAATGCTGCGCTGTGCAACGATTGCATTGATGAGCGACCCCACCTGACGAGTGTTTGTCGTCGCTGCTCCGTGCCGCTCAACAGTGGCGCACTCTGCGCAACCTGTCAGCTAACTCCACCCAGTTTTCGTCACTGCATCTCGGCCTTTCACTATCAGCCACCGATAGACAATCTGATTCTGCGCCTTAAACAGGATCCCTTTACCGCAGAAATAAACCAACTCTGTGCCAAACTGGCGCTGCGTATTGTCAAACGTTACCGTGAAACTCAACTACCCTTCCCGCAAACCCTTATCCCGCTGCCATTGCACTGGTTAAAACTGGCTCGCCGCGGCTTAAATCAGAGCGATATTATTGGCCGACATCTGGCAAGGCATCTCGCAACAGAGCACAACATAGAGATCGAGCTGCGCAGTGATCTCTGCAAACGCATCACGCATGGCCAGGCGCAACATCTGCTCAACGCAAAAAAACGACTGCGAAGTATGAAAAAGGCATTTGCCGTGTAACAGTGTGCAATTCCTGACTTGGACGGCCTAACGGTAGCCGTGGTTGATGATGTAGTGACCACAGGCGCCACCGCCAACAGCGTTGCCGTTGCACTTTTGCGGAGTGGGGCAGCACAGGTGGATATCTGGAGCATTGCAAGAACAAGCTGGAATAATTCGCCTCGGTAACTCAGAATGGCGGCTATGAATCAAACTGCCATCAGCACAACAGCTTCAGAATCCAAATGCCCGGAGTCCATCGCACCGCAGACCCTGTGGCAGCAAATTATTCGAGAAGCCAAAGCAGCGACGACAGCTGAGCCAGTTTTGGCCGACTTTTTTCGCGCAACTATCCTCGATCACGACAGTCTCGGCGAGGCACTGAGTCATCATCTGGCCAACAAACTGGGCAGTGACGAAGCACCGGCAGCCATGTTGCGCAGCATTATGCAGCGCGCATTCTCAACACCAGAGATTATCAATGCCGTAGCATCGGACATTGCCGCAACGGTTGATCGCGACTCGGCTTGCAATCAGTACCTGACACCCTTTCTCTATTTCAAGGGCTTTCTTGCCCTGCAAGCCTACCGTGCTGCGCATCAACTCTGGCTTGAACAGCGCAAATCTCTGGCCCTGTTGCTGCAGTACAGAATTTCACTGACGTTTGCTGTCGACATCCACCCCGCCGCGTGCATTGGCAGTGGACTACTGCTCGACCACGCCACTGGTCTGGTGATTGGCGAAACCGCCGTGGTTGATGACTGCGTCTCGATTATGCAGTCAGTCACACTCGGGGGTACTGGCAAGGCCTCAGGCGACCGTCATCCAAAAATTCGCAAAGGGGTATTAATTGGTCCCGGCGCCAAAATACTGGGCAATATCGAGATCGGTGAAGGAGCAATGGTTGCGGCATCCAGCGTGGTGTTAAAATCTGTGCCCGCCCATGCGGTTGTCGCCGGCGTGCCGGCCTCAGTGGTGGGAGACGCTCGCAGTGAAGAGCCGTCTCAAGCGATGGACCATTATTTTAACTGCGACTAAAATGACAACTAACAGCGGCTCCAGCTAAACGGCATGACCTGATCGAGCGACTCAGCCGCTACCATCTGCATCAATAATCGATCGACTCCCAATGCTACACCGGCGCAGCGTGGGATACCCGCCTCTATCGCGGCCAGCAGTCGCTGGTCGGCCGCCACTTCAGGCTTGCCGCCATCCTTTCGCAGCAATTGATCTTCAGCGAAGCGCGCAGCCTGCTCCACTGCATCGGTCAGCTCAAAGTAACCATTGGCCAGTTCAACACGGTTCAGAAATGCCTCAAAACGTCGACTTACCAAACGCCCCTGACTGTCCTCTGCGCGCTCAGCCAGAGCCGACTGACAGGCGGGATAGTCATATACCAGCACCAGTCCGGCATCGAGTTTTGGCTCGACAACGACACTGAACAGCAGGTCGAGGCAGTTAGCGCGTGTTTCATCAGCCCAGCTCGACGAGGCATTGGCAACGGCCAAGCTGCGTAGCACTTGCAGCTCCCCAAGATGCGGATCAACCTGCAACTGTTGGTAAAAAACGTCGGCATAACTCACCCGGCGCACGGCAATATCAGGCATTAGAGCGGTGATCAATTCCGCAACTTCATCCATCAACTGATGCTCGTTCCAGTCACAGCGGTACCATTCGAGCAAGGTAAATTCAGGATTATGGCGGCGGCCACTCTCGCCATCGCGAAACGCTTTGCCAAGACTGAAAATATCACCACTGCCGGCAGCCAGAAGGCGCTTCATAAAATATTCGGGGGAACTTTGTAGATAACCCGCAAGCTCTGCTCCACGGGCCTGAATGCTTTCAATATTGTGATCGGTCACCGTTGCCGACGACATCAGAGGAACATCGACTTCCATAACCTGACGCTGTTGGAAAAACTGCCTTAGCTCAGCGAAAACCCGGCTTCGTTGACGCAGGGCGGACAGGCTGCTGCCGGGTTGCCATTGAGTTGTCACGGTGCTCAGTACTCAGCGGCTTATTTAGCGCTGACACGTCCCTGATATTCACCCGTGCGGGTATCGACCCGAACGATCTCGCCCTGATCAAGGAACAGAGGGACCTTAACCACGGCACCCGTTACCAGTTTGGCTGGTTTGCTACCACCCTGAGCCGTATCACCACGCAGACCGGGATCTGTCTCGACGATCTCGAGTTCAACGTGATTTGGCGGCGTGACGGAGAGTGGCGCCCCATTGTAAAGGGTCACAACACACATATCCTGTTCGCTCAACCATATCAGGGCATCACCAACCGCCTTCTCATTGGCCTGGTGCTGCTCAAAGCTGTCCGGTTCCATAAAGTACCAGAAGTCTCCGTCTGTGTAGAGATACTGCATATCGGTATCGATAACATCGGCAGCTTCGAGTGATTCGCCCGACTTAAAGGTCTTTTCCAATACCCGAGCAGTTTTCAGGTTACGCAGCTTAACCCGATTAAACGCCTGACCTTTACCGGGTTTTACAAACTCATTTTCGAGGATGTTGCAGGGATCGCCGTCGAGCATTACTTTCATTCCGGAGCGAAATTCATTTGTAGAGTAACTAGCCATTGTCGTGTTGTCTCGATTGTCTAAAAGGCCGATATGATACCCGAACTTGCGGTTGATTCGAGCAGTTTGTGACGCCACAGAAAAATATTCTCCGGCTTAATCGGTTAGGGGAATCACCTGATCGACTGAGAAAGTTGACTACACTTACAAGGATTTCTCAAAGATCTCTGGTAAGGATCTCTAATAGACAACCCAGATAGCAGGCACCAGTACCTGCCTCGAGGCGACTTTTTTGACGCTTAATAAACGCACCACTAACAAACAGTCTGGCGTTTGGCCAGGCGCACAAACAGGACGATTCGAAGACTGATGAGCACTGCTTTAGACAGCAATATCGCAGCCCTCTTGGCTATTTTAAAACCCTCGATTGCCGATCATCTGACAGCGGAGTGTGACTCTTGCATAAGTGACCAACGCTCAGCAGAACAGTGGCTCGAAAAGCTCTCACCGAGCAATCATGCCGACAACGCGATCGAGCTCTATCGACTTATGCCTTCAATCGTTAAACATAACTGTGACGGCAAAACGAAGATCGCAATTCTCGACAGCCTCGCCCCAACTGTAATCAAGACCACCGAATGTCTGCTGCAGAACCGGCTCAATCAGAATACGGCCAAGGCGATCTCTCTTGGTCAGGCGCTTCTGAGACAACTATTTGAGGGCTACAGACTGACCCTCTTTCAACTCGGCCAGTCGTTGGAAAAATCAGCGCTATACCAGAATTATGATACCGTTCGCGTCATAGCGCAGAGCATCGTTAACGCCGGCAGTTTGCTAGCCCGAATTCAACTCAACAGTCTCAGCCACTACCTTCAGCAACCAACTTTTTTCTGGCATCAATTGCACAGCCTCTACCTCCTTTCGGAGCAGCTCGGCACGGCAACCACAGAGTTGCCCAACAATCTCGGCAGTAAAACTTCGATTGCCAAACTGTATATAAAAATACTGCTTTTTAGCTGCACCAGGCCACATCATTTTTCCCGTCATGAACTGCGTACTGTCTATACTCAGCTGGATTTTTGGAGCTCTTATGCAGAGCTGCGCCGCGGCGGCGTGCCGGGACTCTTCTCTATCGATCCGTCCTCCAATCAGGGTGCTGTCTACAGCGACGAGAGCAAAAAGCAGCCCGGCCATTTGATCCTTGACACATCCCAACTGGTGGCATTTCTCAATCAAATTATGACCGACAACAGCGACACGCTTTTCTCCGATCGGGTATCTAGGCGGGTGATACGCGATTTGATTCAACAGTGGGGAGAAAAACGTAAACGCCGCGAGACGCATATTAAAGATCATGCCCAGATCTCACTCATCCAAGGCTTTGGTGCGACTCTGTGTATGCTGTCAAAGACCGACAGTTTTGCCGATTTTCTGCGCCTCTGCGGAGAGCAGGCACCGCTCAAGGAGTACGAGGGCAATGGCACCATGCGAGCAGACGATGCCTGGGGAACGCTGTTTGAACGAGTGGACAGGCACCCCGATGAACCAGTCATCTATATGCCACCGGGTAATAGAGGCCCAAGGTTAAAAGTACTCCGGGCTCTGCGTATTAACGTCAGTTTAAATGGCGCCTGTGTCGAACTGTCAGATAAAAATGTCCAGCTGCAACCCGGCGAGCTGATCGCGGTTCATACCGCGGGCAGTAACAAATGGACGGTTGGGATTATTCGCTGGAAACAAATTTCGCCCTCGCTCTACACCAGCTGCGGCCTGCAGTTCCCTGCTCGTCACTGTGCGCCGGCAGCAGTCCGTATCACATTGCGTGGAGCCGATGCCGGCTACCAGTATTTGCAGGCTGTCCTGTTATCGCCGAAACGAGATCTCAGCGAAGGCGTCACATTACTCTGCCCGCCACTGCGCTACACTAAAAACAGCAAGATAACCATTATCACACCATTACAACAGACCTATGCCGTGCTAGAACAAGAGCTTGAGACCACTGAGCATCTGTCGCACTTTAAAATCACCTTCTGCTAGGCAAAAATAAAGGAAGGGTTACAGAAAAGGGGGATTGACCACGTTTAATAACCGAAAACTGCTTAATCAAAAACTTAAGCACTTAACACTCAGGGATAATGTATTTTATGCGCTCAGAGTACCCACTAAATATTTTAATCATCGACAAATCAAATGATATAGCGGATCGTTTTATCAGTATTTTGCGCAGTGCCGATCTTAGTATCGATGCCAAGCTCGCAACCACTGAAGAGCAGCTACAAAAACAGATCTCGATGCGCAACTGGGATCTCCTGATCGCAGCCCAGAATTACAAAAAAGTTCCTGTGCAAAATATTTTTCAGCGCATAAGACGCTCGGAAAGAGATCTGCCAGTTATTTTAATCAGCAAGAAGTACGACCCGAAAAATCTCCTTGAAGGCATGCGTCTTGGTGCGGTGGATGTGGTGGTTGAGGATCAGGATCAACATCTGATCAAGGTCGTCGAGCGCACATTGAAGAGCGTCCTCGATCGGCGTCAATCGCGAGAGTGGGAGCGCAAACTGTCACTGGCAGAAAAACGTGCGCAATATCTGATGGATATCTCCCGATTTCCAATCGCGATTATCAAGGAGGGTGTCTATGTCTACGCCAATGATGCCTGCGCCAACATGTTTGCTTTCGGCTCTGTGGAGGAAATGCTCTGCCTGCCAGTTGTTGACAATATTGCCGCAGCTGATCGAGAAAAACTCAAGGCTTATATGGTTCCTCTTCAGGGTGCGGCCGAAATAACACCCTTTGAAGCTGCGATTAAAACAGTGGATCTCAATGGCCAAGAAAATGACGCCTTTCTCGAGATCCTTCAGATTCAGCATGACGGTGAGCCGGCACTGCAATTTACGATTAACAAGGACAAACTGCTCGACGACGCAGCCTTACAGGACAAAGAGGCCAAAAGTGCCGGCTTCAGCGCCATACAGCCTCACCTTGTCTACGAGCTTATCAACCGCGGCATCAGTCGCTCCGTACAGACCGGGCAGAATAGTATGCTACTGAATATTCAGGTAGACCAATTCAGTCATCTAAAAGAGGATCTCGGAATAGCCAAGGTGGAAAAAATAGCCCACTCAATGGTAACTTTTTTGACGCAACTCATCGATGACCCAGTCAACTGCGGCAGAGTATCGGAAAATTGCTTTATTATCGTTCTTCCCGAGGTGGCCGAGGAGTACGCACTGGAACGAGCGGAAAATGTGGTGCAGCAGGTCGGTCAGCAGATATTTGATATCGGCGAGGGAACGTTCTCATTGACTATCTCGGTCGGCATAACGGCGCTAAACGAAAACGTAACCTCCGTAGAACGGGCACTGGAACGTAGCGAAGAAGCCATCACTGAGTTACGCAACGAAACCGAACTCGGCAATGGCGTTAAATTCCATGTCCCCAATATTCACTCAGACGATATTTCAAAAGCTCAGGCAGTGGTTATCAGCGCAAAAAATCTGCTTGCCAAAAATGGCTTCTCGATTCGCTATCAACCTATCATTGCACTGATTGATGGTGGCAGCGGCAAGGAGTACTACGAAGTTATACTAGATATCAGCAAAGAGATTAACGAGAGCGAAATCCCACAAGACTTTATCTCAGAACTGTTTAAATCGGAGGTGGCAGCCGAGGTAGATCGATGGGTAATTACTCAAGCGTTGAGCGCCTTGACCGAGAAACTTCAGACACATCCGGAAACTCAACTATTTATCAATATCAGCGCACAGTCATTTGCCGACAGCAATTTTCTCAACTGGTTGGAAGATGCACTTAAAACATCACAACTGCCCGTCGATGCAGTGATTTTCCAGCTCCGGGAAATCGATGTAGTACGCTATCTCAATCAGGCTGCAACACTCTGTGAAGAGATAAAAAAATCTCATCGACAAGTTGCAATCAGTAACTTTGGAGTCGCAATTAATCCATTTAAAATGTTCGAGCGAATCGAGGCCGACTTCGTCAAGATCGATCGCATGATCGTCGAAAAACTAGCGCATGGGGACGAGGGCAAAAAAGAGTTCCAGAAAGTGATGGGCGGTATGACCGGAACCGGGATCGACGTTATCGTTCCCTTTGTCGAAAAGGCTAGCATAATGCCGCTGCTATGGCAGCAGGGCGTACAGTATATTCAGGGTCACTACATCAGCAGGCCGTCATTTACCATGGACTATGATTTTTCCGCCGAGCCCTAATTAAATTATCTGCCTGAAAACCCTTAATCCAATATCAGAGTATCTTTATCGCTGTAGCCAAGCAGATACAGAATCCCATCCAGACCAAGATGGGAAATTGACTGCTTCGCCGATGCCACAACCAATGGTTTGGCTCGAAAGGCGATGCCCAGACCCGCAATACTGAGCATAGGTAAATCATTGGCACCATCACCAACAGCAATTACCTGTTGCAAATTCAAGCCTTCCCGCTCAGCAATTTGACACAGCAGTTCAGCCTTGCGCTGACCATCAATTATGTCACCTTTCACCAGACCGGTAACCACGCCGTCTTCGATATCCAGTTGGTTGGCATAAACATAATCGACACCGAGACGCCGCTGTAGGTATTCACCAAAAAAACTAAAACCACCAGAGACAATCGCGGTTTTATAGCCGAGTTTTTTTAATGTTGAGATAAGATGCTCGGCACCTTCATTTAGCTGCAAGCGCTCCGCGACCGATTGCAGCACCGAGGCGTCCAGCCCCTTGAGCAGTGCCATACGCTGAGTGAAACTCTGCTTGAAATCCAACTCACCCTGCATTGCCGCCTCCGTAATCGCCGCCACCTGATCACCGACGCCGGCCTCGTGCGCCAACTCATCGATCACTTCTGCATCGATAAGGGTTGAGTCCATATCAAATACCACCAAACGGCGATTGCGACGGAAAATATTATCCTGCTGATAGGCAATATCAATGTCGTGGTTGCTGGCCAATTCCAGCAAAGCGCTTTTGAATTGCACAGCATCCTTTGGCTCACCGCGCACCGAGAACTCAACACAGGCACGCCCCAGCTGATCACTTTCATTGAGTTTGATACGCCCCGACAGGCGCACGATCTTATCGATATTGAGACCGTATTCGCTGGTCACCGTCGCGACCGCCGCCAAATGATCCGCTTCGATCTTGCGCGCCAGCAGGGTCACGATATAGCGCGCCTTGCCCTGCTGCTCAACCCAATCCTGATAGCGCTCTTCGCTGATCGATGAGAACATCACCTGCATGCCCAGTAATGATAGAGAACCTTCGACGGCTGTAATCAATGCATCCGACTCTTCACTCTTTGGCACCGCAGCGAGAATACCCAGATTAAGCTGATCGTGAATCACCGCCTGACCAATATCGAGGACGGTAACATTGAAACTCGACAACACATCGGTCACCGCACGAGTGACGCCCGGCTTGTCTTGTCCTGACACATTGATCAGTAATATCTGTTTCACAGGGTATGGCCATGGTTATTCAGAGGTCGCTATTATATAAAAGCCGGGGGAATAGGATAGAATGCGCGGCAAATAAATTTTAATTAGTTACTGTTCAAGGATCTGGGGATGCATCGCCAATATTCGATGGCTAAAAAGCTGCCTGCGGCGGTACTCGTCCTGTGCCTGATTTTTGGCCTGCTGAGTTGGGCACTGCTCGCCGGTAACGCCTCTAATCTCAGTCAAAAAACGCTTCAAGAAAAAGGCGACCTCACCATCAATCAGCTGGTCGAACTGATTCGTGGGCCTCTGTTCACCAGAGACACCATCAGCATTCAGGTTGCCCTGCAAAAAGTCACCGAAGATCCAGTGATTCTCAACGCCAGTGTCTATGATGTCGGCGGTCAGCTTGTTGCGCAGAGTAAAAAGAATACTTCTCAGACCGCCATTGCCAGCCAATTTAGTCGTGAGATCGCCGTTCAAGACACGCAGGCTGGCAGGCTCGTCATCGATGTCGATCGCCAGCCAATTGACCAGCGTTTCAATCAAGTAGTCATTAACTGGCTGCTGCTTTGGGCCCTGTTCACCCTACTTAGCACCTATGGCTGTCACCGCTATACGGAACCCCTCAGCAGGCGTTTGCGCCAGCTTACCAATCGTCTGCCCGGCAGTTCAGATACGCTGGGAGATGAAGTCGCTGCGCTGGAGATGCGACTGCAACCGCTGCTGTCAAAGAGTAGCGAAGAAGACGTGGCAGAGACAGACTATTACTGCTCGCTGATTACCGCGACGATCAAAAACCGTCAGCGCCTTGAAGGTCAGCTCAACCGTCAAAACCTCGCCCAGCTTTTTGAGAAAATTGATTACTGCACCCTGCGCACCCTGGAGTTATACGGAGGGCAGCGCATCGAAGGCGGTGATGGCAGGATCAATTTTTATATTCGTTCGACACAGGTTTCAAAACAGCACCTGCTGATTTGCCTAATGGCTGTCTACTCACTGCAGCAACTGCTGGAACGGCTTTCTGAAGAGCTGGGTATCGATCTGGAGATTTGCTGGGCGCTGTCCAGTTCGGCACTGCCCTCGGCACCACTATTTCGTCACCATGAAGGGCTGGACAAGCTGAAGACTGCAACCGCGAGTCTCGCCAGCGAACTGGAGACTGGGGCGATCGCGATTCAATCCAGCGAGTTTGACATCGAGCAACTGTCATCTATTGCCCGGTTCCTGCCCTTTCGCGATAACTGTTTTATCTTGCAGGGCTTTCCTGAAGGGCGCCACCTTCTACTGGAAAAGCAGATTCAGCATTTGGTGTCGATCTGTCTTTGATCAAGGGAAGCGGCGATTTACTGGGACCCATCAGTGCAAAGTGAACTACTTACTGCAATGTAAACCGCGACGTATCCACATTCAGTTTTTTAACCTCAGGCAACTCAGCCTGCTCAATAATATCAGCTCCAATCGGTTCCAGACTGAGATGGTCCAGATCGGGCAGTGGCGCAGGCGGCACTCTCGCTCGCTCGGCCTCATCGACGACGTCAGCGCCCAGCGGGGCTAGAGCCAGCGGGTGTTTTTGAATAATCTCGGGCTTTGCTACACGGACAATTTTTGCCGCAGCGCCGGCGTCCATCAGGCGCTTTAAAATTCGCTGCGCAGTGAATTGATCGACACCCCGTTTAAGCCGAATCGGCTCACCGGAAAACAGCTGATCTGCCGCAGCGGTATCGAGGTTAAAACTGGCGGCAACACGAGCCTTGACCTCTTCGGGATCATTGTCCGGCACTATATCGCCATTGTAGACGAGATCAAAATAGTCGCTCTCGGCCGATAGGCCAGTTTCAGTGTTTGGGTTTTCGCTATCACTCATAGGCCAACCTCCCGATCACAGAGCGATCAACCCGGGTCAGGGCGAGTTATCGCTAAGATCCTGATTCATCTCCAGAGCCGGCTGCGGCTCCTTCGGAGCACCGACTATCTTTGCCGGCACACCCGCCACGGTGACATGGGCGGGGACCGACTCAAGCACCAGACTTCCCGCTCCGATTTTCGCTCCCTCGCCAACTGTAACATTGCCGAGAATTTTGGCGCCTGTAGAAATCATCACACCATTGCCAATCTTCGGATGCCTGCTACCTCTAACACAGCCACTACCACCCAGAGTCACAGAATGCAGGATAGAAACGTTATCACCTACTACAGCTGTTTCACCAATCACCAGGCCGGTAGCATGATCAATCATAATGCCGCAGCCCAATTTGGCAGCAGGGTGAATATCCACCGTGAATTGCTCGGACATCTGACTCTGAAAGTAGAGCGCCAGCACATCACGATTCTGCAACCACAACCAATGAGCCACGCGATACAACTGCAGTGCCTGAAAACCTTTGAAATAAAGTATAGGCATAAAACGGGTGTCACAGGCGGGATCGCGGTCATAGCAGGCATTGATATCGCTGCGCGCCGCATCACAGATTGAGGCATCAGACTGCATTGCCTGATCAATCACCTCAGCAACTATCTCTGCGGCCACCACAGTACTATGCAACTGCTGCGACAGGTTATAGCACAATGCCTGCTGAAAACTCTGATGCTGCAAAATCGCGCGGTCAAAAAAACCGCTCATCATCGGCTCCCGCGAGACGACCTCCCGAGCCTCAGCGCATATTGTCTCCCACAATGGGTCTTTTACTGTCATCACTTACCTTAATTTGAACATGCTCTGGACTGCGTATTATTGAGTTCCCTAATGCGCTACTTCAATAAAACGCTGATACAACTCATCAAGACGCTCAAGAATAATATCTCGGTGAACAATTTCCACATTGCAAAGTCGCCGTGCAAGCAGATCGACGCTTAACTGAGCGGCATAGCGTTCGGCTAACGGACGATAGCTGATATGCCAGCGCTCCGGCGCAATACCTCCGCGATCCTCTGCATAGGGACGATAAAAACTACTGTTGTCACCTCCTTCGAGGCTGCAGCCAGCTTCAAATAAAGTATCCAACCAGTTGTGCATTGCTGCAAAGACACCCCCCGAAGACACTTCATCAGGAGAGAGCTGCACCTGATAGTTGGACTCCACCGCCGCGGCATCGTAAATATCAAAATCCGTCCCCCAATGATGTCGTGACGCGCCAGGCAGTGCTGACCAGCGCATTACAGCCTGCACCTGTTGCCAGTCACTCAACTGTGTCAGATCCAGCTGCACGCCATTGTCATCATAAACCGGGCGCAAGCCATTAAGTTTGTCATTCCAGATTTTTAATTGCCGATCAAAGCTGCGAAAGCTGCTGCATAGACGCAAATCAAAACCCTCCTTAGCCGCTAGCTGACGCAGGTCGGTGAGCGGCTCAGCTACGTCCCTGTGCACCAGAAATGGTTCTGACAAAAGGTTTCCCCGATCCGACTGCGGACGCGAGTCGATCCACTCCACCAGATGTGCCTGAGTGCTGCCAGTTAGATAACTTTCGCTGTTGAGAAGATTTTGCATAGACGTGTTTATACCTGCGCGGCCTCCCATAAGTAAAGGGGCATTTAGGCTTGGTCCAGCTTATCACTGCATGGAGATCAACAAATCTACCCTGTTGACGCGCTTTGCCATAAACTGCCTGTCGGGATTGAAATCGGCGAATTTGACCACATCTCATCAATCATAGGTCACACGACCAACAACCAAGTCATAGAGGTGATGCAAGTGTTACGGATCGGATTATTTCTTCTTACGAATTTGGCAATTATTGTCGTTGCCAGCATCTCGTTAAGCCTTTTGGGCGTCAATAGCATACTCGCCAATAATGGCGTCGACCTGAACCTGCAGTCGCTGCTGATATTCTGTGCAGTATTCGGTTTTGCCGGGTCGTTTATATCACTGCTGCTGTCCAAGTTTATGGCCAAGATGTCGACAGGAACCAAGATTATCCAGCACCCCGAAAGCGCCGATGAACGCTGGCTGGTCGAAACTGTGGCTGAACTGGCCAAAAAAGCCGGTATCGGTATGCCCGAGGTCGGTATCTTCCCGGCCCAACAGTCCAATGCCTTCGCCACTGGCTGGAATCGCAACAATGCCCTGGTCGCGGTGAGTGCCGGACTCTTACAACGCTTTGACCGTGAACAGGCCCGCGCCGTGCTAGCTCATGAAATCGGCCACGTCGCCAACGGTGACATGATTACCCTGAGCCTCATCCAAGGTGTCATAAATACCTTTGTGATGTTCTTCGCCCGCCTGATCGGATTCTTTGTCGATCGTGTGATACTGAAAAATGAGCGCGGCCTCGGGCTCGGCTACTGGATTACCACTATTGTCGCAGAGATCTTTCTCGGCATTCTCGCATCGACTATCGTGATGTGGTTTTCGCGACAGCGGGAATTTAGTGCCGACGCTGCCGGCGCCTCTCTGGCTGGACGTGGCGCAATGATCAGCGCCCTACAAAAACTGCAGCAAGAGACGGCAAGTCATGTGGAGAACCAGATGCCCGACACCCTCACCGCGTTTGGAATTTCGTCGGGATGGAAACAACGGCCTTCGCGACTATTTATGACCCATCCACCCCTGGAAGAGCGCATCGAGGCGCTGCGTTTTGGATAATGACAACGCGTCAGAACGCAGCCACGTAGAGCGAGATTACTTTCTTTGTCGACTCAGTGATCTGAGTGAACGACAGACTCTTGAACTGGATATTAACGAACGTCAGCTTTTCGCTATTCGCCAGAACGATCAGCTCTATGCCTACTGGAACAGCTGCCCGCATATGGGTATTCCACTTAACTGGATGCCGGGAAAATTCCTCGATCTCGACGGTGAACTGCTGCAGTGCTCAGCCCATGGGGCACTGTTCCAGATAGAGAGCGGAGAATGTATTGGCGGACCCTGTGTCGGCGACGAGCTCTCAGCCATTGCGTTAAAGCAGGAGGGCGATCAGTATTTTATCGCCGCCGGTCAGCCACTGCCCGCCCCTCTGGTCAATCTGCGGGCCGCCGCGCTGAGAGATCTGGATTAACTACACCAGCGCTAAACAATCATTTTCAATGGCCGTATTAGGCTAATACTGTGTTCACTTAGATCCGCCTGCCAAGCCAGCACCTCAACACCCTGTGCGATCGCCATGTTGAGTGTCTGTGCATAGGTTGGGTCGATATCAGCCGCCACAGAAACCTCCTCAACACCCGATAACTGCACACAAAAAAACAATACCGCCCGGTGGCCAGCGGCAACCATGGCGATTAATTCACGCAAGTGCTTACTACCACGGGACGTTACCGCATCGGGAAACTGTGCCCGGCCGTTGCCGCAATCGAGCGTGACATTTTTGACTTCCACATAGCAGCACCCGCTCTCGCCTTCGAGCAGTAGGTCAATACGGCTTTTTTCATCACCATAGCGAACCTCACTGCGGATGACCTCATAACCGCGTAACTCGGGAACAAGATCCGCTTCAATAGCCTCTCTAACCAAATGGTTGGGCCGCGCTGTATTGACCCCGGCGAGATTGCCAAATGCACTGGTGACAATTTCCAGGGTTCCCGCCAGTTTGCGTTTCGGATTATCCGACAGTGAATACCAGCAGGGCGATTCAGATTGCTGGCAGTGCTTCATTGACCCTGTATTCGGACAGTGGATTGTTATGGTCTCACCCTGCGCAGTGCGGATATCGACGAAGAAACGCTTGTAGCGCTTGATAAATAAGCCGGGCAGTAATGCGGGAACGATCTTCATAGCAGGCCTGTTACGGTTAGCGACTTTGACTGGCAATATTAACCGTTTATGTTATGAATAGAAGATGCAAAGAATATTCACGTGGCAATCAATGGATACACTAAGCGCCATGATCGGTGCAGCGGCGCAATTACTGACCCAATTCAGGTAAAAAAAGGCAAATTTCACTTGAAAATCAGACGCAAAATCTCTATAAACGCACGTCCTTTAATTTGGGCTCTGAAATTTAACTCTGGACTTTAGAGATGGCTACAGCAAAGACAACATCAAAGTCTGCTTCAAAAGCAGATGCCGGCGGATCAAAGACGCTTCACGGTCTCTCTCCCTACGTGGAGAAGAAAAATGAAGAGTACATGAACGAAAAACAGCGTGCACATTTCAAAGAGATCCTTAAGGCTTGGCGTAGTGAATTGATGGAAGAAGTCGATCGCACCGTCATGCACATGAAAGATGAAGCGGCAAACTTTCCCGATCCCGCCGACCGCGCCACTCAGGAAGAAGAGTTTAGCCTGGAGCTGCGTACCCGCGACCGTGAACGCAAATTGATCAAAAAAATTGACAAGACACTGGTGCGTGTTGAAGAAGATGACTACGGTTTCTGTGATCAGTGCGGTATCGAGATTGGCATTCGCAGACTTGAAGCACGTCCAACAGCGGACCTATGCGTCGACTGCAAAACCCTCGACGAAATCAAAGAAAAGCAGATCACCGGCGGCTAACAAGTCGTCGCCGGCTGCTCGATTCTGCTTTTTCTCCGCGTTAATATCTGTACCAGCAGACGCTGATTAAGCTATGGCATCTTCAGCTTATATCGGTCGCTTTGCACCCTCACCCACCGGCCCACTTCATTTCGGCTCACTTGTCTGTGCCCTTGCCAGTTTTCTCGACGCTCGACATCACCACGGACAGTGGCTGGTGCGCATTGAAGATATAGATCCGCCCCGAGAAATACCCGGCGCGACGCACAGCATCCTGAATCAGCTCGAGTCCCATGGTCTGCACTGGGATGGCGAACTGCTTTATCAAAGTCAGCGCAGCCATGCCTATAACGAGGCGCTGGAACAGTTGCAGCAAACCGGCCTCCTGTTTAGCTGTGACTGCAACCGCCAGCGCATCGCCGAACTCGGGGGCATCTATGATGGCTGCTGTCGCACACGCCAGAGTGTCACGGAAGCCGCTCTTCGGCTGCAAGTGCCGGATGCTCAAAACGGGCGCATCGTATTCGATGATTTGATTATGGGGCGCTATGAGCAAAATCTATGTTGCGATGTCGGCGACTTTGTCGTCAAACGTCGAGATGGTCTTATTTCCTATCAGCTTGCAGTGACTGTCGACGATCAGTTTCAAGGCATCAGCCATATTGTCCGCGGCGCAGACCTGCTCGACTCAACGCCCAGACAACTCTATCTCCAACACTGCCTCAGCTATCACCACAGTCAGTCCGTTACGGAGGCAATCCACTATGCCCATTTACCACTGGCAACCAATGCCGAAGGGCAAAAGCTGAGCAAACAGAATCACGCAGCCGCGCTGCCCTCCGGCAGTGAGGTGGACAGCCTGTGGTTCGCCCTTGACTGGCTGCGACAGGCGCCTCCCGAAGACTTGCGCAGCGAGAGCGTGGCAACACTGCTCGGCTGGGCAATCGACAACTGGGTCCTCGGTAACATTCCCGCCCAAATGGCTCTGCCTGCCGGTCAAGACGTTTAACTATCAATCTAAGCTAGGCTAACTAACATCGCTTAATCGCCCAGGAGTTTGCTTTGCCAGGCCAGCTTGCATACCATCGCCGAAACCTTCTACGTTCGCCAGGCGACGAGTTCCAATATGCTTAACTATCGATTGGTTGCAGTTCTAATATTTCTCAGTAGCGTGGTCGTGCCGCTGGCATCAAAGTGGGCCATAGAACCTCAAGGCAGCTGGTTTAGACCGTTTGTGGTCTGGGCGCTAATTGTTTTCGCAAGCTATATTTTACAGCGCCACAGGAAAATCAATGAGTCTTGATATCGCCATAATCGCCGTCGGCGTTGTGCTTGTCGCCGCCATCAGCTCATACCTGCTTGCCACCTTCGGTGGTGCCATCAGTCAAAACGTAATTTTACCATTAGCACTGTTCGCCGGAACGGGCTCACTGCTGGCCACAGGCACCATCGAAATGGCCGGTCGCTATGGTTTCAGCACATTGCTGGCACTGTTCGCCTTCACCATGGTATTCATTTTCTCACCGCTGATTTTTTACCCCATTCGCCGGCTCAACGAGATTATCCGCTTTGCATCACTGGTAGATTTCCTGACGTTTCGCTTTCGTGGTAAAGCGGTCGCCACTATTGCCTGCAGCTGTCTGATTATTGCAACCATCCCGCTTTTTCTGGCGCAGTTGCTGGCACTGAGCTCGCTGCATGAGTTTCTCTTGAATGACTACGAATGGTTGTTTGGGACAATCCTTGCATCGATCATTGTCTTGATTAACTGGCGCACAATCGAACTCGGTGTCGCCCAGACTCTGCGCTGGATTATGGCCGCTGCCGGATTCTTGCTGCTGCTAGCCCTGACGATGGCTGCGCTGGTGTCAGTCAACTCGATCTTTGGTGGCATCGCGGAAATGAACCAATGGGTTGTCGACAGTGGGCAGAGAGTTATCGTTCAGCGCATGGATTCATCCTACAGCCTGTTTATTATTTTTCTCGCTGCCAGTTTTGCGCTGCCAGTCAATTTTAGTATCGTTATCTCGGAATACATTTCTGATCACCAAGCCGGCATTAGCGCATGGGCTTATCCACTGGTCATGCTATTGGCCAGTATTCCTATTTTCCCACTGCTGTGGTCCGGTCTCGCAGTACAATCCTCCTCACCTCTGCAGGACTACCTGTTCGCTATCCCTGCATTAACACAGCACCCAGTCGTCGCCGGACTCGGCGCAGCGAGCATCATTCTGGTGGCCATTGCGCTGCTGTGTAATCTGTCGATTATGCTCGCGAGAATGGTGGTCAACAGTCTTATCCTGCCGACAAAGGCACTGCAGCAGCAACCGCAATTAAACCGCTGGATCAACCGCTACTTAATTCTAATCTCCAGCGCGCTGATTATCGGTTGCCTGCTACTCAGCCAGATTGTCAAAGGTCGCAGCATTACCGATCTCTATCTGGTTGGCTTTGCCGGACTCGCGCAACTTACTCCCGGCATGCTGGCTTCTATCTACCTGCCAAGAATAAGCCGCAGCGGATTTATTGTCGGGCTCCTTGGAGGGCTGTCGCTGTGGCTGGTGACTCTAGCGCTCCCTCTGCTATTTGGTGACTGGAGCTGGTCTGTTCCCGGCAGCGACATCGAGTTGGTATTTGGCATGGAAAACTGGGAAACCTGGGCATTCGAGGCACTGATGGTCAATATGGTGCTGGCGATCCTGATCTCAACACTGACCACCATGGATACCGAGCAGCAATCGTTTGCCAGACTGTGCATGGTAGACAACATCTATATTCCCGCTCGTGTCCAGCTCAGCCACAGTTCGGTAATGCAGATGCGTGATAGCCTGCGTCTGACGCTTGGCAGCGAAGCAGATGCAGAGATTGAACTAGCGCTACAGCGCCTCAATCTCGATTACAATGAGACTCGACCCGCAGCACTGCGCAAACTGCGCGACAATCTCAACTCTTCTCTAACCCTTCGTTATGGTGTTTTGGCCGCCTACCGAATTATGGAGGAATCACTACCGCTGCTGACTCCACAAAATCAAGAACCGGACGATATCTATCAGATTGAATCGGTTCTTGCGATTCAGGGCGATCGCCTTACCGGTATTGCCAGTGAACTGAATAAACTCCGCGTCCACCACCGGGAAATTCTCGACAATCTACCAATTGGTATTGCATCGCTGGGTCAGGGCGGCGAGATTCTTAAATGGAACAGTACCATGGCAAGCTATACCGGCATTGCCGGTGATATCGCCAACGGCAGCCTGATCAGTGATCTGCCCGACCCCTGGCATCCGGCAATCACCGACTTCTTGGCGGCAGCGGAAAATAGCGCAGATAATCTGCGCCTGGAGCTGGATGGACATACACGCTGGTTCAGCCTGCAAAAATCCGCTGCGACAAGCAGCGATGATGATTTAATGCTACTGGTCGAAGATAAGACCAACGCCGTTCTCTTGGCGCACAACACCATCAACAACGAACGCCTCGCCTCAGTTGGACGACTGGCCGCCGGGGTCGCCCATGAGATCGGCAATCCGGTTACCGGGATTGCCTGCATTGCACAGAACCTGCAACACGAAAGTGATGCCGGGGAAATTGAAAATTCGCTGGATCTGATTCTTTCACAGACTGACCGCATCAATGTAATCGTGCAGTCACTGATTAATTTCTCCCGCGGTGACAAGGCCTACCACAATGAGCTGCAACCGGTTTCTGTGCGCGCTGCAGCGGAAGAGGCTATCCAGTTACTGAGCCTGACCAAACCTCAATCCAGAGAACAGTTTGTCTGCCAACTGCAAGACGATATCAAGATCAGCAGTGACCGCCGCCAGCTGGTACAGGTTTTTATTAACCTGCTGAGCAATGCCCGTGACGCCTCCAGCGATGACAGCCCAATTGAAATCAGCTGCCAACGTCAGGGCGAGCAACTCAAAATAATGATCAGCGATCAGGGCAGCGGGCTTCCCGACACGGTAGAGGGTCGGCTGTTTGAACCCTTTGTCACTTCAAAAGAACCGGGTGAAGGAACCGGGCTCGGGCTCTGGGTGGTATTTAATCTGGTAAAGAACCTCGGTGGTGAAATTACGCTCTCGAGCCCAGCCATCAACAGTGACCGTGGCACCACCGCGGCACTATTATTCAGCCTGCACAGGGAATAATCCTCTGCCGCAACTTGTGCCCGACCAGCATCAGGGTAACAATACAAGACACCTACAGATTTGCACAAAACACTCATGAACAAAGCCATTCCCAGCGAACGCATCCTGATTATTGAAGACGAAGAGATTATCCGCACCTCGCTGCGCAAGCTTCTCGAGCGACACGACTACGTTGTCAGTGATGCGGTCAGCATCAAGGCGGCGCGGGAAAATTTTAATATCAACGACTTTGCCCTGATTATCAGCGACCTGCGCCTGCCAGGACAGCCGGGAACTGATTTGATCAAACTGGCAGACCCGGCGCCGGTATTGATTATGACTAGTTACGCCAGTCTGCGCTCAGCAGTGGACACCATGCGTCAGGGAGCTGTTGACTATATATCCAAGCCTTTTGATCACGACGAGATGATGGCGTCAATTCGCCGCATTCTGCAAAGCACGCAAAAAAATACCTCAAAGGCACTGACTCTGGACGATATTGCACTGCTCGGTTCAAGTGAGGCGATTAAAAAAGTCACTCGCCTGATAGCCAAGGTCGCTCACTCTGATCTACCCATATTGATAACAGGTGAAACCGGCAGCGGTAAATCCGCCGTAGCCACAGCCATAGGCAAAGCGAGACAACCAGGCAACCCTGAGCTGATCAAGATCGACTGCGCCGGCTTAAAAGAACATCAGCTGGTCAGCCGACTGCAGGAGAGTGAATCCGGCGCCGTGGTGTTTATCAACAACATCGCCGAACTGGAGCTGTCTCTGCAGCCCCTTTTGCTGCGTGAACTTCACCTTGGCAAGCACTATTTTATTTGCTCCTCCGATCAGGATCTGGAACGGCTCTGTCGGATCAATCGCTTCCGCAAGGATCTCTATTATCACATCAACGTTGTCAGCATAGCAGTGCCACCGTTGCGCCAGCGCGGCGAGGATCTATTGACTATCTCCGAGACCATTCTCAACGGCAGTGATAACAGTCCTGAGCTGAGCAGAGAAGGTCGCCAGGCACTGCTCGACTATCAGTGGCCGGGCAATGTGCTGCAACTGAAAAATGTCTTACAGCAGGCAATTGTTCTGACATCCCCTGGGCAGCCTATTGATACCGAACAACTCGGTCTGAATGAAGGTCCGCTACAGGTATCCGGAGAGCTGACGCCCTCTGCCAGCGCGCCCCAGAGATCGTCTGATGACGCCCCGGCGGGATTATCACTAGAGGATTACTTCACCCGTTTTGTTCTCGAGAACCAAGAAAATATGAGCGAAACCGACCTCGCAAAAAAACTCGGTATCAGCCGCAAGTCGCTCTGGGAGCGGCGCAACAAGTTGGGCATCAGCCGAAAAAGGGGTGATGACCAGATCGACAATTAATCCTCTTGTCGGCACGATTGAAAATACCCAAACTGTTTGTACCCTGCCATTAGAAGGTAAGGTGCACCAGACCAATGGACCCATTCGCGGATGCTTTAGTCTCCCGCCAACATCCTTCCTCTGATAAACTCTCGGTTCTATTAATAACCCAATCGGCAAATCCTTAATGCTGGAACGCATAACCAGGTTTTTTACACGCGAGAGCGCACACTCTGATCCTCAAGAAGTCCAGATCTACGAGGACGGCGAACATCCACTCTCTCCCGACATGATCAATCGCGATGCATACAAAGTCGTCGATGTACTGCAAAGAGCAGGATTTGAAGCCTACGTCGTCGGCGGTTGCGTACGCGATCTTCTGATCGGCTTGAAACCCAAAGATTTTGATGTCGCCACCAGTGCCAAGCCCGGGGAAATCAAAGAGCTGTTTCGGCGCGCTCGTATTATCGGGCGTCGCTTTCAAATTGTGCATGTGCAGTTCAGTCGCGAAATTATCGAAGTGACAACCTTTAGATCCAATACCAGCCAGACCGCCGGTAAAAACCATCGTCAGCAGACCGACAGCGGCATGCTGACGCGGGACAATGTGTTTGGCACCGTGGAGGAAGATGCCTCGCGTCGCGACCTAACCGTCAATGCGCTGTACTACGACCCGGGCGATAACAGCATCCATGATTTCACTAACGGGCTCGATGATATCGATGACAAGATCATTCGTATTATCGGCGACCCGGAGACCCGATTCCGGGAAGATCCAGTACGACTTCTGCGTGTCGCGCGTTTTGCCGCGAAACTCGGCTTTGATATCGAGTCGCATACCGCAAACCCTATGAAACAGCGTGCCGCTGACCTGCAACAGGTATCTCCACCCAGACTGTTCGACGAAACCCTGAAACTGTTTATGAGTGGACAAGCACTGGATACATTTAATCTGCTGCTCGAATACAAACTTTTCGATTTTATTGTTCCCCAGCTAGCACCGATGCTTAATGATCGCCAGGGAATACCTATCAAACTGGTCTCTCAAGCGCTGATCAACACTGATAAGCGTATTCAGGCCTCGCAGCGTGTAACACCGGCATTTGTCTACGCCGCCCTGCTCTGGCCGGTCGTGCAAAAACTGGCCAAAAATTACGAAAAGCAAGGCAGCTCACCACCCTATGCGCTGAGCAAGGCCGCCGGTGAGGTTATTCTCAAACAGATTCCGGTTACCGCTATTCCGAAACGCTTTACCATACCCATGCGTGAGATCTGGGATCTGCAGCTACATCTGCGACGCCGCGGCGGCAATCGGGCCAAACGCCTGCTCGAGCATCCGCGCTTTAGAGCAGCCTACGATTTTGTTTTGCTGCGCGAAGAGTCAGGCGAGGATCTAGAAGGGCTCGGTGAGTGGTGGTCAGCTTATCAGCAAGCCAATGCCGAAAGCCGTGAAGAGATGGCCGATCAGGTTGCTGCCACTGAGCGCCGGCCGAGAAAAAACCGTCGTCGACGCGGCGGCAAGCCAGCTGCAAATCCGGAGAGCTGATGGCTGACGCTTACATTGCTCTCGGTAGCAACCTGGACAATCCCCATGAACAGCTAGACCGCGCGCTTGAGAGCCTGGCGCAACACGCCGCAATTGAGTTAATTGCGGTTTCAAGCCGCTACCAAACCCCACCAATTGGACCGCAGCAGCCAGACTTCATCAATGCCGCAGCACAGCTCCGAACAACCTTAACTCCCATTATGCTGCTCGATGCCTTGCAGGATATAGAGCAGCAGCAAAAACGACGACGCAGCGTTCACTGGGGACCGCGAACACTGGATTTGGATATTCTGCTCTACGACAATCTGGTACTGGATAGCAAACGCCTTAGCATTCCCCACAAGCTGATGACTGAGCGCGCTTTTGTACTGGTGCCACTGGCAGATATTGGTGCTGACCTAACACTACCGGCCGGAGAAACTGTGGCGCAACTCTTGGCAAACTGCTCGCAGCAAGGTATTGTCAAACTCGAATACGGCACGTAATCAGTCAGCTATTAACCGCCCAAAAAAGCGCCCTGTTTTCGGAGAGCGATGTGGAACAAACTATTCTCAGTGAATTTAATCTCGATCTATCCAAATTTTCGATCCCGCAATACATTGCCATAGAAGGCCCCATTGGTATCGGCAAAACCACATTAGCCAAACGTCTCGCACACTCATTCAATTACGAAACTCTGCTTGAAGATGCAGAAGAAAACCCTTTCCTGGCGCGCTTCTATCAAGATCGTCGTGGCAATGCACTGCCAACCCAGCTGTTTTTTCTGTTTCAGCGCATGCGTAAATTACAGGACCTGCGTCAGGGTGATATTTTCCAGCCGATAAGAATTTCTGACTTCCTGATTGAAAAGGATCCACTGTTTGCCAAAATCACACTCGACGATGATGAGTACCGTCTCTACCAGACCGTTTACGACAGCATTATTACCGACCTGCCAAAACCGGACCTAGTCGTCTACCTGCAGGCTTCCACTGAAACACTCTATGACCGCGTCAAACTGCGCGGACTGCCAACCGAACAAGCCATCGAACAGAGTTATCTTCAACAGCTCAACGATGCTTATACACAGTTCTTTTACTATTACGACGAGACACCATTGCTAATCGTGAACACCGAGGCAATCAACCTTGCCAAAGGAGAGCGCGACTACCACAATCTGGTCGAATATATGCTGCAAATCAGTTCCGGACGGCATTACTACAATCCTCACTCACTGCAATAAAAGCCGGTTATAATCGCATCGATTATCGCAACGTCCTGTAGCGCAAGTCACAGCGCCACTCAGGGCGGTCACCGAGGTGAAAGAAATATTATGAAAACCACTACCATCAGCAGCCTAACTGCAATGAAAGCCAACGGCGACAAGTTTGCTGTGCTCACAGCCTATGACTTCACGTTTTCCAAACTGATTGAAAATGCCGAAATCGAAGTAGTCCTGGTGGGTGATTCACTGGGCAATGTCATTCAGGGCCGCGACAGCACCATTCCCGTCACTGTCGACGAAATGGCGTACCACACTGCTGCCGTCAAGCGCGGCAATAATCGCGCACTGCTCATTACCGATATGCCGTTTATGTCTTATGCCACAGAGGCACAGGCACTGGATAATGCCGCAATATTAATGCAAGCCGGCGCACAGATGGTCAAACTCGAAGGTGGCGCCTGGCTAGCCGATAGCGTGCAACTGCTCAGCGAGCGTGGCATTCCTGTCTGCGGCCATGTCGGCCTGACCCCTCAATCCGTGCACAAGCTTGGCGGCTACAAGGTCCAGGGAAAGGAAGAGCAAGCGGCGGAGCAGATGATTGCCGACGCCCAGGCCCTTGAAGCAGCGGGTGCCGAGCTGATCGTGGTCGAGTGCGTACCCTCTGCGCTGGGCAAGCAGCTCTCAGAATCGCTGCATATTCCAGTGATCGGCATAGGCGCAGGACCGGACACCGACGCCCAGGTGCTGGTACTCCACGATATGCTGGGCATCTCACAGCGCCTGCCACGTTTTTCAAAGAATTTCCTCGCCGAACAGGGCAGCATTCAAGATGCGATCAACGCCTATGGCGAAGCGGTGCGCAGAGGTACATTCCCAACGGCGGAACACTGCTTTAAATAACAACTCCGAAAAAATTACCACCGATAAAAACGAGAACAAACCACCATGACAAAACAATCAATCTACGACTTCAGTGTTGCCGACAGCAGCGGCAACCCTGTTTCACTGCAGGACTACCGCGACCAAGTGTTACTGATCGTCAATACCGCCAGCAAATGTGGCTTTACCCCACAGTATGCTCAACTCCAGGAATTACATGATCAATACAGTGCTCGCGGCCTAACGATATTGGCCCTGCCCTGTAATCAGTTTGGCGCGCAGGAGCCAGGCTCCAATGCCGAGGTGCAGGAATTTTGTCAGCTCAATTATGGTGTCAGCTTTCCGGTAATGGGCAAGATCGATGTAAACGGCAGCCAGCAGCACGCCCTCTACAGCTATCTGAAAGGTCAGGCGGGCGGCGTTTTCAACAGTAATATCAAATGGAATTTCACCAAGTTTCTGGTCGATCGCCAGGGCCAAGTGGTCAAGCGCTACGCGCCGATTCGCAAACCCAATGCCATTGCAGCGGACATCGAGAAGCTGCTCTAAGGCATCTCCTCACTTATCTGTTGGCGTTTATGCAGAGGATTATTTTCGCTCGTTGAGCTGGGCGAAATAAATTTTTGCCGCCTGATTGACCTTTGGCGCCAACACCAGCGTTGAAATCATGGTCGGTATCGCCATGGTTGCGTATGCGCCCAGCATCAAACCATTGACGATATTCATTGACACCACCGCACCCACCACAATCAATCCGACAAACACCGGGGTATAGTAGTGCTCGCGCTCGGCACCGAGCAAAAAGCCTGCACTCTTAACACCGTAAAACCACATACTAATCATGGTGCTAAAACTCAGCATGCCGACCATGATGAGTAGCAGATAGATACCAGTGACCGGAAACACCTGCTCAATGGCACGCGCTGTTAGCGACACACCCTCAAGTCCGGCATCGGTCTGCCAGACACCGGTGAGCAGAATAATCAGCGCGGTGCAGGTGCAGACAATCAATGTATCGACCACCGGGCCAACCATCGCCACAATCCCTTCTCGAATAGGCTGAGTCGTTTTCGCCGCCCCGTGGGCCATTGACTCTGTCCCGATACCGGCCTCATTGGAGAATGCACCGCGGCGCACACCAAGCAAAATAACGGCGCCCACGGAACCACCCGCTGCCGCTTCACCCGTGAAGGCATCGCTGATAATCAACCAAAAGACAGCCGGAATATCACTGCTGTAGGTCCACAGAACCACTGCCGTCATCGCCAGATAGAGAATTACCATGGTTGGCACCAGGCGCACAGTTAATCTGCCGATGCGCTCAATGCGCCCCTTCACCACCAATATGACTAGTGTGGCGACAGTGGCACTGGCAAAAAAATCAAACTTGAAATGGTCTTCACTGGTCGCCCAACCGGAGGGGATCGCCACGCTGTCGCGCAGCAATTGAATAAACTGGTTGGCCTGAAAAATAGGCAATGCGCCAATCATACAGGCCGCTGCAAACAGCGCCGCCAGCGGATACCAGCGTTTACCCATGCCCTGCATAATCACGTACATGGGCCCACCACGCAGCACACCGAGAGAATCATGCCCGCGGAACATCACCGCCAGAGAAGCGGTGTAAAATTTGGTCGCGACGCCGACAATAGCAGTCACCCACATCCAGAATATTGCCCCTGGGCCGCCAATGCTAATCGCAATCGCCACGCCGGCAATATTACCCAAACCCAGGGTGCCAGACAGCGCCGTCGACAACGCCTGCGAATGAGGAATGTGACCAGGATCGTTGGGGTCAGTGTACTTGCCGCGGAGCAGATCAATGGCATGACCAAAGTAGCGGTAGGGCTGAAACCGTGAATGAACCATAAAAAACAGCCCTCCACCGACCAGCAGAACCACCAATGGTGTGCTCCACATAAAGTCCGCCCAGGCGTTGAAAATATCTTCGATTTGTTTAAGGCTGATATCAGTCATAATTTTTATAGTTCTTTTTATCTTGCAGCACGGAAATTAAGGTAGACAATACGCGCAGTCACGGGGAATCGGCTCAAGACTTTTTGGGCTTTACGTAAAGAACCAGACTGTGACCAACCAACTGATAACCATGCTGTGCCGCAATTCGCTCCTGTAGCGCTTCAATCTCAGCGTCGTGGAATTCGACAACCGTACTGGTTTCGGTGCAGACCATATGATCGTGATGCTCACCTCGATCAATCTCGTAAATAGCCGGGCCATTATCAAAATTATGTCGCTCAACCAGACCGGCGGCCTCAAACTGAGTCAGTACACGATAGACTGTGGCAATACCCACATCGCCATCCGAATCGCGCAACGCCTGATAAATATCTTCGGCTGTCATATGGCGATCATCGCAGTTCTCAAGGATCTGCAGAATCTTTACCCGCGGCAATGTTACCTTAAGGCCGGCTTTTTTTAGCTCTTGATCTTCCAGAGTCATGGATAACCCTTCTCTATGCTGGTCGCTTTGGGTATTATCCCCGTTCGCACAACCAACGGGAACCCCACACATGCGAATAGTTCTGATTTGCCTGATAAGTTTATCGCTACTTGGCACCGGCTGCAGCTTGCCACAATTCCCGAGCGTGCATAAAGTCGATATACAGCAGGGCAATATTGTCGATCAGGAAATGATCGATAAACTGCGTCCGGGTATGACCAAATCACAGGTGCGCTTTGTACTTGGCACCCCTCTGGTGGCAGATACCTTTAACCAGTCACGCTGGGATTATTACTACAGCCGCAAGACACCTGATGGCAAAGTCACTCAGGAGCAGGTCACTATCTTTTTCGACGCCGAAGATAAACTCGAGCGGATGACCGGTGACTACCTGCCCAGCACCGCAGTGCCTGGTTCAGCGAACTAGCTATCCGTCTGCTCTGACAACGTTATGGCTGGGCGTCAGCATCCAGCTGTTGTTTCTTGATTTTTGCCTCTTCCGCGCGGCGCCGGCGCACCTCTTTCGGGTCCACGATTAACGGCCGATAGATCTCCACCCGATCGCGCTCCTGCAGCTGATAGTCCTTCGGCTCAGGTAAACCCTTGGTGCCCAGCACCTGAGAAAAAATACCCATCTGGCAACTGGCCACGTCGATTTCCGGAAAGCTCTGCACAATACCGGACTGCTCTACGGCCTGCAGGGCTGTTGTTCCCTCGACTACTTTCAATTCGATTAATTTCTGTTTCTGCGGCAATGCATAAGCCACTTCAACCACAATCATTTTATTGTCCGTCATTACTCTTCCCATATACCTGATCAGCGCGGCGACAGAGCGAATCGACCAGATCATTTGCCATGGCGGCAAACAACCTGGATGCTCCCAAACTCATTGCCACACTGTTAAATTCGAATTCCAGATCGAGGCTCACCTTGCAGGCCTCAGCATTCAACGCTTTGAAGTTCCAGATACCACGCAACGACTTAAATGGTCCATCTTCAAGGCTCATTTCAATACTGGTCGGCGCAGTCAATCTATTGCGCGTCATAAAACTGGTTTTAACCCCGGCTTTTTTCAAATCGAGCCGCGCCACCATAACCTGATCACTGTGCTCAAATACTTGCGTTCCCTGACAACCGTCCATAAACAACGGGTAACTAGCAACGTCATTGACCAGGTCAAACATTGCCTGATCGGAGTGCATCACCAGTGCCGAGCGCTGTACCTTGTTCAAATGGACCTCATTTTAAACCGCATATTCCCTGCAAACTCAGGAGAAGAACTTGTCATAAATACCCATTACAAAGACCGCGACAATAGCCGCTGGTGCCAGATAGCGCAGCGCCAGACGCCAGATTTTCATCATCAGAGCCGAGGTGCCCTGCATTTCATCATCGACAAAACGCTCCTTCATGACAAAACCGACAAACAGCGCGATCAATAGTCCGGATAACGGCAACATAACATTGGAGGTGAGAAAGTCTAAAAAATCGAAAAAGGTAAAGCCAGCAACAGTCGACTCAGCCCAGATATTAAACGAAAAAACACTGCCCAAACCCAACACCCAGATACTAACGGCGATCAGAAGATTGGCCTGTAAGCGCGTCATATTTTTAGCCTCGATCAACCAGGCAACACCGGGCTCCAGCAATGAGATAGCCGAGCTCCAGGCGGCAATGGTGACCAGCACAAAGAACACTGAGCCAATCAGTAGACCACCCGGCATATTGCCAAAGGCAACCGGCAGACTAATAAACATTAAACCCGGCCCGGCGCTGGGCTCAATTCCCGGCGTGGCAAACACAATCGAGAAAATCACCAGACCAGAAATAATCGCCACCAGACTATCAAAGAAGGCGACTGTTAAAATGGTTTTGCCGATATTGGCGCTCTGCGGCATGTAGGCACCATAGGCCATAATTGCACCCATCCCGATGCTCAGTGTAAAGAACGCCTGCCCCATCGCTTCAAGCACACCGCGCCCGGTCAAGGCAGCAAAGTCGACATTAAAGAGAAAATCCCAGCCGGCTGCAAAATTGCCGCGAACAATGCTGAACCCGAGCAGGATCAACAACATGATAAACAGCAGTGGCATCAATATTTCTACCGCTATACCGAGGCCCTTTTTAACGCCACCAACCACCACACCAACACAGAGCACCAAAAACAGAGTCTGCCAGAATATAAGCCGTGCGGGATCCGCCAGCAGCGCGCCAAAAACACCGGCCGCAGTTTCGCCAGTTGCACCACTCAACTCACCGGATGCCATGGCAAAAATATAATCCAGCGCCCAACCCGCAATCACTGCATAAAACGAGATAATCAACAGGCCTGCCACCACACCCAGCCAGCCGAGATAGCGCCAAGAGGAATTGACATTGCTCTCCGCAACCAGCTCGCGCATCGCATTGATTGGACTTTGGCGACCACGGCGGCCGATCGCTACCTCAGCCATCATCACCGGCACGCCAATTAATAAAATACAGCCAATATAGGCGAGCACAAAAGCACCGCCACCATTGTTACCGGCCACATAAGGAAACTTCCACATATTGCCGAGCCCAACAGCTGACCCTGTTGCAGCCATAATAAACGTCCAGCGACTGGCCCAGGTGCCGTGCATTCCTTTTTGTTGTAAGCCCATAATGTACTCCTCAAACTGATCTCGAATTGTAACGCCATCCTCAGGGCGATCCTAATGAAAAAGCGCGTGATAGCACCGCTTTTACTTATCATAAACTGGCCAGCCGGCGTATAATCGCGGCATGACGAAAAAGAAACCCAAAGCCCAATCCAATACCATCGCCCTGAACAAAAAGGCGAAGCACAACTATTTTCTCGAAGATAAATTTGAGGCCGGAATTTCCCTCATGGGTTGGGAAGTCAAAAGTCTGCGCGAGGGAAAGGTCAACCTGACCGACACCTATGTGTTGCTGCAGAATGGCGAAGCCTGGTTGATCGGCACCAACATCACGCCGCTGGCGACAGCCTCAACCCACTATGTTGCCGAGCCGATTCGCTCACGCAAGCTGCTGCTCAACCGCCGCGAACTCGACAAGCTCGAAGCCGGCGTTAACCAAAAAGGTCACACCTGCGTCTGCACAGCAATGTACTGGAAGAGTCATCTGGTCAAATGCGAAATTGCGCTGGCCAAAGGCAAGGCCGATTTCGATAAGCGCCATGACGAGAAAGAGCGCGATTGGGATCGCCAAAAACAACGGATTATGCGCCACTCAGCTTAGCGCCAACGCTCTCGACATGATCTCTCAGCCAATTACACCGTTCACCGCACCTTCCCTGATCAGGGAAGGCTTTAATCTGCTCTGGCATCCACAGCTTCGCTGGCTGGTTATGCTTCCCATTGCGATTAATATTTTACTTTTTGGCGCCGCGACCTGGTCGGCAGCGGCCTATCTCAGCAGCTGGCTCGACTGGCTAATCAACAGCGTACCCGACTGGCTACAGTGGCTGGTGTGGATTATCTGGCTATTATTTGGCCTGCTGACACTGGTCATCTATGGCTTCACCTTTACCCTGCTGGCGAACGTTATCGGCTCGCCCTTCTATGGCATTATCGCCGAGCGGGTTATTGCTATTGAGCGCGGCGACCCGCAACAAATTGCATCGACCAATGCGGCACTCTATGCCACCGCGTGGAGAAGTTTTCGGCGCGAACTGCAGATTATCCGCTATATGCTGCCGCGCACAATCGGCGTGACATTACTTACCCTGCTGGTTAGCTTCGTGCCACTGATCAATATTGTCGCACCACTGATAGCCGCCAGCTGGGCGGCCTGGCTGCTGGCGATCCAGTACCTCGACTATCCAGCAGACAGCAATCGATTAATGTTTGATCAGGTGATACAGAGAGCGAGTGAGCAGCGCGTGCTATCGCTGAGTTTTGGCTTGTCGGCCCTGGTCGCAGCGGCGATTCCTGTCGCCAACCTGCTCTTACTACCCGCCAGTGTGATAGGCGGCACGCTGCTGTGGCAGCGCGCGTTTGGTGATGCTAACCAGCACGTTATGCAACACTAACTGCAAAAGCTAGCGTCAACAACTAAGCGTCCTCTGCAAGCAGCGCCTCATCCGGCATAGTGCATGACAGTTTCATATCGAGGAGCTTTTCAATCGGCTCGAGCAAAACGGCATCATCTTCACAGGCAAAGCTGATCGAAGTGCCGGTTTGACCCGCACGGCCAGTGCGACCAATACGGTGAACGTAATCTTCCGGCTCTTCCGGCAAAGTAAAGTTGATCACATGGCTAACGCCATTGACATGAATGCCTCGACCGGCAACATCGGTGGCAACCATCACCTTTATGGCACCAGATTTAAACGCTTCTAGCGTTTTCATGCGCCTCGCCTGAGGCACGTCACCGGCAATCAGGCCAACTTTAAAGCCCTGCTTTTTGAGACGTTCGTAGAGTGTTCTGCAGATATCACGACGGTTGGCAAACACCATCACACTGTCAACATCGTCACTTCTGAGAATATTTTTCAGCAGTGCAAACTTCTCGCTGGCAGTGGTGATAAAGATTTTTTGCTCCACCGTATCGGTGGCGACACGCTCCGGTTCCATTTCCAGCTTCACAGGCTTGTCGGTCCACTGCTCGGAAAGGCGAATAATATCGTCGGTAAATGTGGCTGAAAAAAGCAAAGTTTGACGGTCTTCTTTACTCGGTGTTGCGCGCACCAGACGGCGTACTTGCGGAATAAAACCCATATCGAGCATACGATCGGCTTCATCGATCACCAGAATCTCAACCTGATCGAGATGGACATCTTTGTTGCTCGCAAAGTCCAGCAGACGTCCTGGGGTGCCAACCAGAATATCGCAGTGAGAGCGGTTTATTTTTTGCAGCTGTTTGGCGTAATCCATACCACCAACCAGTGTGTGCACCTTGAGGTCCGTGTGCTTGACCAATAGCTCGGCGTCTTCGCCAATCTGAACCGCCAGCTCGCGGGTGGGCGCCAAAATCAACGCTCGCGCTTCACCAATATAGCGTTCATCTTCAATCGGGTGCTTGATCAAGTCATTGATAATGCTGACCAGGAAAGCGGCTGTTTTACCGGTCCCGGTCTGCGCCTTGCCGACCATGTCGTGGCCGCGCAATGTGTGTGGCAGCGATGCGCCCTGAATCGGAGTACAGTACTCAAAGCCGGCACCTTGAATGCCTTGCATCAACGGCAGAGGCAGATCGAAATCGTGAAAGCGCGCCTTCCCTTCCTGAGCCTCAACGACAAACTGATCAATAGTCCAGCTCTTATCGTTCTTGGTAGCATTGCCGCGACCACGTCGTCGTGGGCCACGAGCAGGGGATTTTTTTGTTTCACTAGTGGGTGATGTAATTGGAGAGGCGTTAGATTCAGTCAAGATTGAGTACACATGTCAGTCGGTGGTTTTTCACCAGGTTCAATGCACGCCGCCGGTCCGACAATCGGTTGGTTCAAGCAGCCCGCACATATTAGCGCGCAGAGTGTAGCAGATTTGTCGGCCGCCGTTTGCTTTAATCATTGCGCCACGCGGGCTATCCCTGTAAAGGGGCGCAACCTCCTCGACAACCAGTAATCGAGACTAAACCAGCGCCCCCCCACCGGCAAACAAAAGTGCCAGCAGCATAATGAAGTAGGTGGCGGCAAATTCGATTCCGTTATTCAGAATAACAAACACCCCCTTTTCGGTCAGCCAGTTGTAGTTGCCGTGGCGCTGCAATATATTTCGCGCGGCAGCCAGGCGTTCACCCACTTGTGTGCTGTTTTCCAGACTTCTCTCGGCGGCTGGAACGCCCACCATGGCCAATACTTTTGCCGTGCTGGTATCGGGATCTCCCGGTGCGATTGCAAACCAGCCGTTGTCCCAGTGGCTGGTTCCAGCGGCAACAAGCATGGTCACCATCAGCGGAATGACAACCAATCTTGTAGCAAGACCAACGATCAGAGCCAGACCTCCCACCAGCTCAGCGCCGGCAGCGAGCAATACCATCATCGCCGGCAACGGCAAGCCCAATCCCCAATCAGGGTTGCCAAACCAGGCAACCATACTGTCCCAATTGGCGAACTTGTGCAGGCCGGCACCGATAAAAATGGGCGCCAGATACAAACGCAGTGCCAACGGCCCGAGCCAGTCGATGTAGCGTAATCTCTCAAGACAGAGTTCGTACCAGAAAATCAATCGATGCATCACCGTCACTCCTTTGATCTTGCCATTAGTTGTTTGCCACATTTTCTCTGCGGTAAATACTCTGCCGCGAATAAGAGTATAGCTAAGCCAAAAAATTTCGCCGTCAGCTTGTTCAGCCGTCGGATTCTTTTTAGCTCGCATTGCGCCAACCATTAAACGAGAATAACGACTTACTAGAATAAGATTTAAAGATGCCTGCAACGAAAGCCATAGACTCCACGTTTTCCAATAATGCCCGCCAGCTCTGGGCGCTCGCCGGCCCGTTGATATTGGGACAGGTGGCTGTGGTCGGCATGACAGTTACAGATATTTTTATGGCCGGTCAGGTCAGTGCTGATGATCTGGCCGCTGTGCAGTTGGGCGGGAGCATCTGGTCAATTATCAACCTTCTTGTTATCGGCATTATGATCGGCAACAGCCCACTGATCGGCAACCACTGGGGCGCGGGCAATCACCATCTGGTGCGCTTTCAATTTCAACAGTCGCTGTGGCTGGCGCTACCACTTGGCCTGATGGTGATCTGTGCCATAGTCGGCGGCATCGCGATACTCGGCCATCTGGATATTCCCGATCTGGTCTACGATATCGGTCGCCGCTATCTGCTCCCGTTTGTTATCACTGGCTTTATGTTTCCGGCATTTTTTGCCTTTCGCAGCGCCTTTGAAGGTATGGGTGATATACGTCCGGTAATGATTTTTAACGCCGCGGCATTTTTCCTCAACATCATTCTCGACTATGCCTTGGTGCTCGGTAAATTTGGCTTCCCCGCAATGGGCGGCGAAGGCGCCGGCTGGGCGACCGTGATTGTGATGACCTTCCTGCTGCTGTGCATGGCGGTTTATGCACAGCGCTCGCGAACCATGCGTAGATTGAAGCTGTACAGTGAATTTGCTCGCGCCAACGGCGCCGCTATCGTCAATATATTGCGACTGGGCATTCCTATCTCACTCAACATCGCAGCCGAGATTGGTTTTTTTGCTGCCATCCCACTGTTGATCGCGCACCTTGGTTCAGATGTAGTCGGCGCCCATGCTATCGCGATCAATATCGACTCAATGTTATTTATGGTGCCACTCGGTGTTGCACAAGCGCTGACAATTAAGGTAGCACTGGCCGAGGGCGCAGGCGACCCGAAGCTGGCGCGGCGCTATTGCTTGGTCGGTTTCAAACTGGTGTTTATGCTCGGACTGTTAATGGCGGTTTTAAAAATCACTTTACGTGAAGACCTAGTGCGGCTGTTCAGTCCGGACCCTGCCATTCAAGCCGTTGCCGCCAACCTGTTTCTGTTCGCCGCACTGTTGGGTTGCGTCGACTGCCTGCAAATGCTCGCCAGCGGTGCGTTGCGAGGCTATAAAGATGTGCGTCTGCCGCTGCTGATCCAGGTTATTGCATTCTGGGGCATCGCCTTTCCAATTGCCTACAGTTTGGCACTGACGGACTTCTGGGGCGAGCCTCTCGGTGTCTATGGATTTTGGTTGGGTATGATTATCGGAGCGGGCTGCGCCGGCATAGGATTGATTACTCGCTGGAATATTGTCTCGCGCAGTAAAATAAAAGCCATGACCAACCTTTAAGCGCTGACCATTTCTGGCTGACAAGAGAGTTAGCGTCGCAAACAGCCGAGTGTGATTCGCTCAAGACCATTGAGGTCAAGACGCGTTTCAATCTGGCTAAAGCCATTGATCTCAAACAGCTCGCGGACAGCGCCGCCCTGGTCAAAACCATGTTCGACCAGCAACCAGCCGGCGTTAGCGAGAAAACTCGCGCTCTGCTGCGCCAACAGCCGCAAATCGTCAAGTCCATCAATACCGGAGACCAGCGCTGAGGCAGGTTCGAAACGTACATCGCCCTGAGTCAAATGCGGATCAGATTGCTCAATATAAGGTGGGTTGCTCACAATTAGGTCAAATTGCTGCGCGGGTATCTCGGCAAACCAGTTGCTGCAAAAGACCGTGACATTATCAAGCTGATAGCGCTGCCGATTGCGTTCAGCCAGATCGACAGCAGGCGCTTGCACATCTACCGCAGTAATGCGCCACTGCTTGCGCTCGCTGGCCAGCGCCAGAGCGATGGCACCGGTACCGGTACCAAGATCGAGAACAGCGGCCTGCACAGAGAGCGGAAGATCGAGAGCAACCTCTACCAGCAACTCAGTTTCCGGACGCGGAATTAATGTTGCCTCTGACACCTCAAGCTCCAGCGTCCAGAACCCCTGAGTGCCGATCAGATAGGCCACCGGCTCACCAGAGACTCGGCGCTGCATCAAATGGGTAAAGCGCCTTTGAACTGCATCATCGACGCTGCGTTCGGGCCAGGTTTTCAGGTGGGTGCGCTCCACCCCCAGCACATGACCGAGCAGCAACTCGCTATCCAGCAGCGCAGTATCACTGTGCTGGTTAGCCTCTGCGGCAGCTTGAAGCAACTCGGCAATCGTCATCGATTAATCGGACAGGCTGGCCAGCTGTTCAGCCTGGAACTCGTTGACCAATGGTCCAACCACTTCATCCAGCGCACCTTCCATCACCTCTCCCAACTTGTACAGCGTCAGGTTAATGCGATGATCGGTAACACGACCCTGAGGGAAGTTGTAGGTGCGAATACGCTCCGATCGATCACCACTACCGACCAGGCTTTTACGTTGATCTGACTGCTCCTGAGCCACGGCTTGATCCTGAGCGTCAGTAAGGCGAGCTTGCAGGACGGACATCGCCTTGGCACGGTTCTTATGCTGTGAGCGCTCGTCCTGACACTCCACCACCATACCTGTGGGCAGATGCGTAAGCCGAATAGCCGAGTCTGTTTTATTGACGTGCTGACCACCTGAGCCGGATGCACGAAAAGTGTCCACCCGAAGGTCGGCCTTGTTGATTTCAATGGCATCTTTTTCGTCGGCCTCCGCCATCACCGCAACGGTGCAGGCAGAGGTGTGAATCCTGCCCTGGGATTCGGTTTCTGGCACCCGCTGAACACGGTGGGCACCAGACTCGAACTTGAGTTTTGAATACACGCCCTGACCTACAATACGGGCGATAATTTCCTTATAACCTCCGTGATCGCCGCTGCTCTCACTAATTACTTCGACGTTCCAGCGCTGACGCTCAGCAAACTTACTGTACATGCGAAACAGATCGCCAGAAAAAATCGCAGCCTCATCACCACCGGTGCCGGCCCGGATTTCGAGAAATACATTTTTTGCATCCCTGAGGTCTTTGGGCAAGAGCAATTTTTGCAGCTCCAGCTCAAGTTCATCGCGCTGGGATTCTCCGCTGCGCAACTCCTCCTGCCCCATTTCGCGCATCTCGGCATCATCATCTTTTAGCAGCAGTTTGGCTTCATCTATATTGGCCAGCACGGCGAGATAGTTGCGGTAGCTCTTCACCACCGGCTCTAGCTCAGCATATTCCTTCGACAGCTCACGGAAACGATTCTGATCACTGATAATGTCGCCCTCACTGAGCAACGCGCCCACTTCTTCATAACGCTCGGAGAGATGATCTAATTTTGAGAGTATTGATGCTTTCATGGTCTATCCAAATCTGATTTATTCGCTGTTTGAGCGGATTGAAATTGAGCTTTATAGAGGGTGCCGAAATGTGCAGAGTGAGTAACGCTAACGCTTTTTATCCAGACCAAACAGGTCCTGAGTCGCACTGATGGTGTCATCGCGGCCCTCTTCACTGGCCTGTTTAAGACGGGTTGTCGGCTTGTGCATTAACTTGTTGGTCAGATTGCGTGCCAATGTCTCGATAACAGCTTCAGACTCCTGACCCCGCTGCAGCGCTTGCAGCGCCTTGTCGACTTCTTCATCGCGAATCTTTTCGACACTATCGCGAAAGGCGCGGATAGTATCCACCACCGCCAGTGAGCGCTGCTGACGCGACCAACTATTGGCCTCCTGGTCGACAATTTCCTGAGCCAAATTCGCTGCATCTTGGCGCGCACGAAGATTGTCCTGAATAACTTCCTGGAGATCATCAACGGTATAGAGATAGACATCGTCCAGCATTTCCACTTCCGGTTCAATATCACGTGGCACTGCAATATCGACCATAAATATCGGTTTGTGTTTACGCTTTTTCAGCGCCGACTCTACCGCACCCTTGCCGAGCACCGGCAATTGGCTGGCAGTTGAAGAGATAACAATATCGGCCCGGGGAAGATAGTCATGGATATCCGACAAAAGAATCGCATCGGCAGCAAAATCGGCGGCCAATTCTTGAGCACGGCTGAGCGTCCGGTTGGCCACCGTGATCGAACCGACCTTTTTATCCCGCAGATGTCGTGCTACCAGCTCAATCGTTTCACCGGCGCCGATCAACAGTGCATTGGCCTGTTTCAAATCACTGAAGATCTGCTCAGCTAAACTCACCGATGCATAGGCAACCGAGACCGGGTTTTGGCCAATAGCTGTCTCCGAGCGCACGCGCTTGGCTGCGGCGAAGGCACTTTGGAACACCTGATTAAGATGAGTCGAGACCGTGCCCGCTTCACGACCGACAGCATAGGCTGACTTGATCTGACCAAAAATTTGCGGTTCGCCCAACACCAGTGAATCCAGCCCACTGGCAACACACATAATGTGTCGCACCGCCTGTTGGTCGCGGTAACAGTAGTAACAGTCACGCAGCTGATCGACCTCCAGACCTTTGTGATCCGCTAGCCAGTTAAGCACTTGTTCGTCGGTCACATCACCCTGAAAGTAAATCTCGGTACGATTGCAGGTCGACAACAGCGCCATTTCACCACCTTTAAAATGGTTGAGCGCCTCTTGCAGAGAGTAGATGACAATTTCCGGAGCAAACGCAACACGACCGCGGAGATCCACGGAAGCGGTTGTATGATTGATACCAAATGCCAGAATACCCATTGTGACTGTGCTAATCGTCTCGTTGATGCTTGCTTAATTAAACGTCTATACTCAGAATCAAGGGTGATTGAGTTTCGACCACTCCACTGGGCGGAGATTTTACACCAGTCTGGGCAGCATAATCAGAAATAGAAAAAAAAAACGCCAATGCCGAGCAGCGCGCTAATCTTTTCGATAAATTAAGGTCTTAACCTGCGTATTCTCAAAAAAATATTATGATGAAATCAGCCCAATCGATCTGCATCCTCTCCACTCTTGGCATCACGCTGCTGCTGTCAGCCTGTGTCTCAACACCCACCGCGCAACAATCACTGGCAGAGACAACAACACCGCTGGCAAACGAGACCCACACCGCGACCACATTAGCAACCAAGTCGTTCTCGGAAGACTCTCTCTATCAATTGCTAGTCGCCGATGTGGCACTGACACGCGGTCAGTTTGAGACAGCCCTGAAAAACTATCTTATCCAGGCTCGCGAGACCCGTGATCTGGGCATTATTCAACTGACCAACAGCATTGCCAATCATCAACGCAATGCTGACGCGATATTAGAAAGTGCGTTGCTCTGGGTCGAACAAGAACCTGACCAGGAAGTTGCCCACCGCGCCGCGCTACAGGCCTATGCGCTGCACAAAAAACCTCTCGACGCGCTGCAACACGCCTATTGGCTCTACCAAAACAATAATGATATCGAATCATTTCTGGCGGTAACCGCCATTGCCGAAGGCGCTAAGCATGAGATTATCCCGCAACTGATGGAAGCCTATCGGGCGCTGGAACTGGGACCCACGAAAAAACCGATCACAGAATTGGCGGTAGCCATTTTGTTTCGCGAGATGGGCGACCTCGATGCAGCGGTTAGCGTCGCCAGGCATTTTTTGACCCTAATGCCAGACCATCACCGCGGGCTACTGCTATTAGCGCAGGTACTGCATCAGCAGGACAATGTGATCGAGGCCACCAACCTGCTTGCAGACGCCCTCCAGCGCATACCAGATGATCGCAATGTACGACTGCAATATGCGCGACTTCTAACCCTGCTCGATCGATCAAAGGCAATTGTTCAATTTGAACGCCTCCACGAACAAGACTCCAATGATCAAACAATCAATTTTCTGCTCGGTTTGCTGCAACTCAATCAAGGCAATGAAGCGCGTGCCAGCGATCTGTTTCAGCAAGCGAGCGCTGATCCCAGCGTGCGCGCAGATGCCCAGTATCACCTCGCCACCATTGCCGAACGCAATGGCAACTTCGCCGATGCGCTAATCCATTATCGACGCGTGAAATCCGGACGCAACTATCTCGCTGCAGCCGCCCGCGCCACGGCACTGTTGGCACAGGGAATCAATATCGAGGCGGCACGCAACTACCTGCAACGGCTGCGTCAGCAACAACCCGACATGAGCCCATCACTGATTCAACTCGAATCCAACCTGCTGCTCAGCAACAATCAGAACGAGCAGGCCATCGAACTGCTCAGCAGCGGCCTCGAACAACACCCCAATGACGCTCAGCTGCTCTATGCGCGCTCCATGGTGGCTGAACAACAACACAACTTTGCTCTCGCCGAGCAGGATCTGCGCGCATTGCTAGCGCAGGATGAGGATAACTCCACTGCTCTCAATGCCCTCGGCTACACAATGATTATGCACACCGACCGCAGCGAAGAAGCCCATCGATTAATCAAGCGCGCCTATCTACTCAACCCGGGAGATCCTGCAATTATCGACAGTATGGGCTGGGTCCTCTTTATTCTCGGCGAAGCAGAGCAGGCCTTAGCGCATCTGGAAAAAGCCATGGCCCTGCTACCCGATCCGGAAATCGCCGCCCATCTCGGCGAGGTGCAGTGGTTCCTCGGCAACAAACAAGCCGCACTGCAAACCTGGCGCCATGGTCTTGAGCAAGCGCCCAATCACCCAGCGATAAAAAGCACCATGCAGCGCCTTGGCGCCGATGCCGCCACGACTGATATTGATGTAGACTCAATACCCGTTTCGCAACAGGCCAACCCAGAGCGCAATCAGTGAGCAAAGCACCCCTACTGACATCACTTTTTATTGTCAGCATCCTCAGCGCCTGCATTATGCAGCCAACGGATAGTGGTTCCGGCAGCTGGCAGGACTATAGCGCCCGTACATCGCAACTCAACAACTGGGAAGTGTCCGGCAAACTCGGCTTTCGCTCAGCAGAAAAGGGCGGCAGCGTATCACTCAACTGGACACAGCGGCAAGATAACTATCAGCTGCAACTGTCGGGCCCTTTTGGCGCCGGTTCTGTGAACATTTCCGGCAACAGTCAGATCGCCGAGATGCTCTATGACAACACCGTCTACCGCCAGCCACCACAGCAACTCGCCGCACAACTAACCGGCGTGCCACTGCCGGTCGATGCACTAAGCTGGTGGGCTCGCGGCCTGCCCTCTCCAACCCAACCTGCGGCGAGCGACCTTGGCAGCAGCCCCGAAGGTCTTACCCTTGGTTTCAAACAGGGTGGCTGGCAGCTGGCATTTAGTCAGTACCGGCAAACCGATGCCGGCAGCCTGCCCGGCAAAATAGTCGGCACTCATCAGGCCCAGGGAGATAGGCGCTATTCATTTAAGCTGGTAATATCAGGCTGGTCGTTTAATCAGGAATAGTCCGGCTATATGTCACCGCTCACTCTCTCGGCGCCGCCAAAAGTTAATCTGTTCCTGCATATCACCGGGCAGCGCGATGACGGCTACCACAATCTGCAAACTCTTTTTCAACTGCTCGACGGTGGTGATCAGCTCACCTTTAATACAACCAACAATGCTGAACTCTCGCTGTGGCCACAGATTGAGGGCGTCGCCGAACAGGACAATCTGATTATTCGTGCAGCGCGAGCCCTGCAACAGCAAACCGGCTGCACCCAGGGCTGCTCAATCGAATTACACAAACGGCTGCCAATGGGCGCAGGTTTGGGGGGCGGCAGCAGCAATGCGGCAACCACACTGTTGGCGCTAAACAACCTCTGGGACTGCAACCTCTCGATTGCCGAACTGGCTAAACTTGGAGCTTGCCTAGGCGCGGATGTGCCCGTGTTTATAGAGGGTCGCAGCGCCTTTGCAGAAGGCATCGGCGACCAATTGACCCCCATAGACATTGCCGAGAGCTGGTATTTGGTTATCACCCCGCCATGCAAGGTTTCAACAGCGGAAATTTTTTCACATCCTCAATTGACAAGGCACTCCCCACCGATCAAAATACGCGCCCTCTTGGAGGAGCAGTTCAGAAATGACTGCCAAGCAGTTGTCGAAAAGCTCTATCCACCTGTAAAGCAGGTTGTAGAGTGGCTTGAAAACCACGGAAAGCCAATGATGACAGGGACTGGAGCGAGTGTATTTTGTCGCTGGGAAACACGTGCCGACGCCGATAGGGTTCTGGCACAAGTTCCGCAGCACTGGAGTGCATTCACTGCGCGAGGCGTTAACCACTCGCCAGTGCACAAGCAACTGAAAGACTTTTTTACTGGGGCGTCGCCAAGTGGTTAAGGCATCGGGTTTTGATCCCGACATTCGGAGGTTCGACTCCTCCCGCCCCAGCCATATCTTATTATGAACACCAGGAAAAATGACGTGGCACGACTAATGGTCTTCTCCGGGAACGCAAACCCGGAACTGGCGAACGAGATAGCCCGCACATTGGGACTTCCCCTCGGCAACGCCGGTGTATCACTCTTCTCAGACGGCGAAATCAATATCGAAATCCGCGAGAATGTCCGCGGCAATGATGTATTTGTGGTTCAGCCCACCTGTGCGCCGACTAATCGCAACCTCATGGAACTAATATTCATGATCGATGCGCTGCGTCGTGCATCAGCTGGACGTATTACCGCAGTGGTTCCCTACTTTGGCTATGCCCGCCAGGATCGCCGCGTGCGCTCAGCGCGTGTGCCAATCAGCGCAAAAGTCGTTGCTGACATGCTTTCCAATGCAGGTGTCGATCGCGTATTAACGGTCGACCTTCACGCCGAACAAATTCAAGGCTTCTTTAACTGCACTGTAGACAATGTCTACGGCGCACCCGTGTTGCTCGGCGATATCGAACGCCAAAACTACGAAAATCTGCAGGTCGTATCACCCGATGTGGGTGGTGTAGTTCGCGCGCGAGCCGTCGCCAAACAACTCGACTGTGACCTGGCGATTATTGATAAACGCCGCCCCTCTTCCAATCAGAGTGAAGTGATGAACCTGATCGGTGAAGTGGAAGGCCGCACCTGTGTGCTGGTCGACGATATTGTCGATACTGCTGGCACTCTGTGCAAAGCCGCCGAGGCACTAAAGAAAAATGGCGCCAACAAGGTAGTGGCCTACGCTACCCACGCCGTATTATCTGGCAGTGCTATCGAGAATATTTCCAACTCGCAGCTTGATGAACTGGTGGTTACCAACAGTATTCCGCTGCGTGAAGAGGCCATTAAATGTGGCAAGATCCGCACTCTTTCACTCGGCAAATTGCTCGGTGAGTCAGTGCGTCGTATCAGCAACGAAGAATCTATCAGCGCAATGTTCAACTAACAGCTTGCGCTGTTGCAACCGCCTCATACCGAGGCATTAAACCCCGTTTCAGGTCTGGTCGCGGTCTGTTACGGCATAACTAGGAGACAAATATGTCTACTGATCTTACATTACACGCGAAAGGCCGTGAGGATACAGGGAAAGGTGCGAGCCGCCGCCTGCGTCGTCTGGCATCAGAAATACCGGCAATTGTTTACGGTGGCAAAAAAGACCCGTCACAGGTCAGCCTGAGCCATAAAGATGTGATGAAAGCGCTGGAAAACGAAGCCTTCTTTTCACAAATTATTGCTCTCGACGTCGACGGTTCATCTGAAGATGTGGTTTTGAAAGACGTACAGCGTCATCCAGCAAAGAACCTTATTTTGCATATGGATTTCCTTCGCGTTAGCAAAAACACTGCCCTTCAGACCCGTGCACCACTTCACTTTATCAACGAAGATATCTGTGCGGGCGTCAAGCTGGGCGGCGGCATTATTGCCCACAGCATGACTGAACTGGACATCACCTGTCTGCCAGCAGATCTGCCCGAGTATATTGAAGTCGACATGACCGACGTAGAGCTTGGCCAGACACTGCATATCTCTGATATCACTCTGCCTAAAGGCGTCGAGAGTGTTGCACTGAGCCATGGTCCAGATCACGATCTGCCCGTTGCAACCATTAACAAGCCTAAAGCAGCATCAGCTGAAGACCAAGGGTCTGCACCTGAAGCAGCAGACGACAGTGACAAGGATGGAGCAAGCGAAGAGTAATCTTCCGACTTGCCCGCCTGAGTAGGCCCCGACATTGGAAACGCCCGTTGAGTTAATCGTAGGGCTGGGAAACCCCGGCCCCAACTATGAACGGACACGTCACAATGCCGGGGCTGACTTGGTTCTGGAATTGGCAAAATCTCATCACGTCGAGCTAAAATACGACGCCAAGTTTTTTGGTGATACAGCTAAGATCAGTGTCGACAATCGCGATGTCCGACTTCTTATCCCAACGACTTTTATGAACCGCAGCGGCCAGTCAGTTGCGGCACTGGCGCGCTTTTACCAAGTGCCAGTCAATGCCATTCTGGTAGTTCACGATGAACTCGACCTCCCACCCGGTGCCGCGCGCTTTAAAAAAGCCGGCGGTCACGGTGGCCACAATGGACTGCGCGATATCATCCAGAGCCTCGGCAACAACAAAGAATTTTCCCGTCTGAGAATTGGCATCGGACATCCCGGCGACGCCCGCCAGGTTGCCGACTATGTGCTGAAGAAAGCCTCGCCCTCAGACCAACAACGTATTTTAAACAGTATCGATGATGCGCTGCGTCAACTGCCACTGGCCATCAACGGTCAGTGGGAACGCGCCATGACCGCGCTGCACACTGAACAACTTTAACGCCGGAAAACTGGCACAAGGAATTTACCATGGGTTTTAACTGCGGAATTGTCGGCCTGCCTAATGTGGGCAAATCAACGCTGTTTAACGCTTTAACCAAAGCTGGCATCAGCGCAGAGAACTTCCCATTCTGTACTATTGAACCCAATACCGGCGTCGTGCCCATTCCCGATCCACGTCAGGACCGCATCGCCGAGATCGTCAAGCCCGAGCGGGTCGTCCCCACCAGCATGGAATTTGTCGATATCGCCGGCCTCGTTGCTGGCGCCTCTAAAGGTGAAGGGCTAGGCAACCAGTTTCTCGCCAATATCCGCGAGACTGACGCCATCGCGCACGTAGTACGCTGCTTTGACGATGACAATGTCATTCACGTCGAAGGCACTATCAGCCCGCCAGATGATATCGATGTCATCAACACCGAGCTTGCGCTGGCCGATCTGGAAAGTGTCGAAAAGGCCCTTTTACGTGCGTCAAAAGCCGCCAAAGGAAAAGACCAGAACGCCGTAGCACTCAAAGCTGTGGCAGAAAAAATTCTTCCCCATCTCAATGAAGCCAAACCACTGCGTTCATTTGCACTAACCGACGACGAGCTCAAAGTGTTGCAACCCCTCAGCCTGCTGACACTCAAGCCAACCATGTATATCGCCAATGTCGATGAAGAAGGTTTCGCGAACAACCCCTATCTTGACGCAGTGATAGCCATCGCAGAAGCGGAAGGCTCCGTGGTTGTGCCCATCTGCAACAAACTTGAAGCAGAAATCAGTGAGTTGGAAGACGACGAAAAAGCCGAATTTCTTGAAGAGATGGGCATGCAGGAACCGGGACTTAACCGAGTTATCCGCGCCGGTTACAAGCTGCTCGGCTTGCAGACCTACTTTACCGCCGGCGTAAAAGAAGTTCGCGCCTGGACAATCCCGGTCGGTGCCACAGCGCCCCAAAGTGCAGGCAAGATTCACACTGACTTCGAGAAAGGCTTTATCCGCGCCGAAATTATTGGCTACGACGACTATATTGCCGGCAACGGCGAACAGGGAGCAAAAGACGCCGGCAAATGGCGTCTCGAAGGCAAGGACTACATCGTTAAGGACGGCGACGTTATTCACTTCAGATTTAACGTCTAGCCCGTCGTGAGTCAGCTCTCCGGACGATGGAAAGTCGGGCTTCTGCTGGCCCTGACAACCGCTATTTTATGGGGAATTTTACCTATCGCACTGAAAGGAGTGATGGAAACACTCGACCCCATCACAACAACCTTCTTTCGCTTTGCGCTCGCCGCCGTGCTGCTTACGCCTTATTTTCTGAAACCTAAACGGGTAATAGGCAGAACTAACCTAAACTCTCGGCTGCGCTCGCCACGGCTGTTTTTGCAGCTACTGGTTGCCGGGCTGCTGCTGATTGGCAACTACGCCATGTATATTTCCGGCTTGCAGAAAACCACCGCAGAAGCCGCCCAACTGATGATTCAAGTCGCCCCAATGCTACTGCTGCTCAGTGGGATCTGGCTGTTTGGCGAGCGTCTCTCGCGCCTTCAGTGGCTCGGCGTAGCCGGTTTCGCCACAGGGCTCGGACTGTTTTTTTATCCCCACTTTCACGGTGTATTTATCGCCCCAACAGATTATGGCGCAGGCATTGTCATGATCTTTATCGCCGCAGTAATGTGGACAGGTTACGCCATTCTGCAAAAATCGCTGCTGATAGCATTTAGCTCTCAAGAGACCATGTTGGTGTTTTACTGGCTCGGCGCACTGGCTTTTTTGCCCTTCTCAGACTTCTCAGCGCTGCCCCAACTGACCAATTTGCAATGGGCCCTACTAGCCTTCTGTGGACTCAACACCTTGATCGCCTACGGCAGCTTTGCCGAAGCCCTGGTGCATATCGAAGCCTCAAAGGTCAGCGCGATTCTGGCACTACCACCGCTGGTGACCATGGCCGGCGCGCACCTGATCCCAATAGAGGGACTAGTCGTGGAATCCATAACCCTTCTGACCCTGCTCGGCGCAGCACTGGTTGTCAGCGGGTCAATGACCACCGCATTGACCAAACCAGCCACCCAATAAACGTTTCCGTCAGGTTAAAAATTAATCTGTAAATTGATAGCTCTGGAACAGAGCGGGAAAATAACGCAGCGGGAATAAAAAGCGCCCCTGACCAACATGCACCGCCACCGCCGCCTGTAATAAGATCAGCACCTATCATGAAACACAGAGACTTCTGGACATCCCAGTTTAACCAATAGCAAAACTGCTGATCCAGACAGTTTTGTCACACCTCGGTCAGAGGCTTCGGCTATTATGCTCAAGCGCTGTAGCAAATTAATGACACAGCTATCATTGCGGAAAAAGGAACGCTGAGAGTTAACCAAAGTGTGATCTCAATCACAGCAAAATGGTCGACAACGCCACGCTCCGCTTTGTGACCCGTAGTACTCGCAAACTATTGACAAAACCCCCATCTCTAGCCAAAATGCGCGCCCCTATCAAAGGGTCTTCTGTACTTTTGTGGCTACGTAGCTCAGCTGGTTAGAGCACAGCATTCATAATGCTGGGGTCGGTGGTTCAAGTCCACCCGTAGCTACCATGAATTCAAAGGCTTACAATTGTTTTTACAATGTAGGCCTTTTTTATTGTGCCCAATTTTGTGCCCTTAAAAAAAGGGTGCCCATAAAAAGCGGGCCCTATACTGACATAACCAAACTATAGGCATAGGCTGTCAAATGGCTTGCCGATCAATGCGCGTACTTGCGCACCATCGACGCATCAGACCAACCACCCAATTCCTGAAGCACATGCAATGGCGTTCCCTGTTGAATATGCCAACTGGCCCAGGTGTGCCTTAACGCCCGCATTTGTGGCTGGTTTGAAGCGTAGCGGAAAACCAGTCCGACAACATGCGCTTGTTAGATTTTTTCGGCCTTCATGGCATTAATTGCTTCAAGTAACGTAATGGTTGCTTCGCCATCCATATTTTCACCCGTATAACGTACTTCATACAGCCCTTGGAGGTTGCTTGGTAATTTCACCCCATCCTTAACTAGCAGAATAAAACGCTTTTTATAGAGAGCCATCGCTGCCCCAATTTCTATTAAGACGTTTGGGTTAAGCATGACATGCTCTTTTGCTTCTTTATCTAACAAAGTTAACTCATCTTCTACGTGAATAATTGCCGCACCACATTCCCTCATATCATTCATCACTTTCTCGGGGACTGGCTGAGATACGGACTGCTTTTCTACTGAAACAACCGCTTCCATTTCACCAAAACTAAGGAGCTTCTTGATGGGTTCGATGAAGGATTTATTTCGTCCATGTGTAATGAATACTTTCTTGTTGTTTGCTTGGGGAGTCGAGACTGAAATAGTATCTGAGTGGGCTGCCTTTGACTCTGGAGTTTCGAGTACACTAAAATCTTCGTCTTCTTCATATCCAGACTCATCGACCTCTGGGATCGGTGCCTTAGCTGGTACTTTGGGTGATGATAAATTTACGTACTTTTTCCCTTTTATCTCTGTAATAAAACCAAGGCTTTCCGCTCCTTCCAAGATTATGGCCATAACATCAGATACTCTCTCATTAGGGACCCCCATACTTATAAGGACATTTTGGGCTATTTGATCCTTGGGAATAGGTGAACCATTATATTTATTTATGAACTCACCGATAATTCTTGGTTTCAACAAAGCTTCCCGTTTAGCTTCTAAATCTACCCCTTCCTCAAGTGGCTGAAGAATTTTTTTAGCAAGATCTGTTAGAGCAATTTCCTGAGATTGTGCCCCACCTTCTGTAAGACCATAAGCAATCGCTGAGCCAGTTAACATCTTAAATTGCGAGGAAGTTGGCAGAAGATCCATTGCGGCGGCAACATCTATTGGCTTGGTTGCATCGCCCCCGTAATTCTCAAACACAGCGACTGGAACTCGCATAGCGTGTTCTAGCGAATATGCCGGCACATCAGATTGACTCAACCTTTTCTTGTACTTTCTAGGTATTTTTTCTTTATTTTCTTCCGCCATGGGGCTTCCTTTTTCCAATGTTTCAGTTTCGGTGTAAATCTAACGCCGGGCTTTGCGGCGGCTTTGGAGGAGCGGAGCGACGGAAAAACCGTCCGACAACAGCCTCTGGTTAGCTGATGAACTTAGCCATGGCACGGTTGTTTGCTCCTTTTCCAGTCTCAAGACCGACTTTGACACCGGCTCGATTTTTTTCTGGTTGGTTCTGACTAGCCTTCAGCTTACCGGTCAGAGTTTCAATTTTTATCTCTACACCAACGATAGCCCTCACCAAACGTTCAGTGAACTCCGTTGGCGCGTCATCCACAGACCAAGGATTGCTCATGCTCGACTCATGTTGGTCTGTTAGTCGATGGAGATGATGTCTCAGCCAGGCCGAATCCTCGATAATCCGAGCACTTCCTTCTACATGGACAGCCAGGTAATTCCATGTTGGAACAACCCGGCCAGTTTCTGCCTTGGTTTCATACCACGAGGGTGAAACGTAGGCATCTGGCCCCTGAAAAACCGCCAGAACCCGAGCCCCATGCTGCAAACGCTGCCAGACCGGATTGCTTCGAGCCAGATGGCACTGAAGCTGCCCAAGAGTCCCGTCTTCCTCAGAACTCAGATGAAAGGGGACATGGTTCACTTCAATTCCACCATCATCCGCCACTATTAGCAGACCAAACCCGTAGTCACGAATATATTGCTGAAGCTTGCCTATGTCGTCTTCCTTGAAGTGGCTCGGCACGTACATTCTGTGGAACTCCTTAGTAGAGGGCTCGCCCAACTAACTCCGCCATAAAAGGCGAGCAACTTGTTGCAAGTCCAGCACAACGTTTTTTGTTGTGCGATTTTTAATGGCTTTGTTAAGTGTGATTTTAGCCAATGTGAATCGTGCCTCCGCACTTGGGAAATTGTACACAGCCCCAAAACGTTTGCCCTGCATATGAACCACGTTTTGCTATACGCTTTATCATTGGGTGGCTACAAACAGGGCAGGAGGGAAGCGAGCCTTTTTGCCATTTACTAATTAAGACAAGGTTTTTAACCAGTTTAAATAATGGACGAAACGTAAAACTTAAAATAAGTAAGTAAGCCATGTAACTGGGAAACTCTACCGTTTGATCAGTTTTACTTATGAGAGAAACAGCTTTAGTTAATTGATATGGAACAATGTAGATTACTAATAGGGCTGCTATGAAACCAACTAGCGTCAGGCAAGCAGGCCCCCAAATTAATTTTTTCTTGATCGTTTCATCCATGCTCCAATTTCCCTCGAATTTTATTTATACACTTAACGCTTTGCCTCAAAGGCGACCGCTTTAGCTCTCACCCAAACGGCATGAACAGTGCTGCGAGTCCTTTGAAGGCTCTGGTTAGTTCTATATCCAAACATCATTGACTGCCGTAATTTCACTCGCCTGTTCATCGCCAATATTTAATACCCCCCGTGGCTCAATTAGGAGCATTTTTACTTCCTTTTCCGCATATGGTTTGTGCTCCATACCTTTAGGGACAACATACATTTCACCTGCAGATAAATTCACATAACCATCTTTAAAATCTATGCGCAACTGCCCGTCTAAAACTATAAAGGCTTCGTCTGTATCAGCGTGACTGTGCCAAACAAAATCACCTTAAATTTTTACTATTTTGAATTGATAGTCATTTATTTCGGCTATCACTTTAGGTGTCCATTGCTCACTGAATAAGCCTAATTTGTTTTCAAAATTTATCGATTGGTATGCCATTTTCGGTACCTTTTAAAGCTAACGTCCCAGCTCAGCGGCGGCGTACGAACGAAGCGAGTAGACGTCCGGTAGAGCTATTTTTTGGACTAGTCGTTTGGATACAACAATAACTAATAACCTAAGAATGTAATATATTTGCTTATTCCATCAATTTGCTCAACAGACCTCCTAAGATCCCTCTGAGCATCAGTAGCTATTATCACGATTGAATGATCTAACTGGTCAATCGTTTCCTCTAAAGTTCTAATGACTTCTTTTTTATAAGCTTGCCAATGCTCGGGAGATGAGCCAACCATCTTAAAAACCTCCAAGTTTTCTGGCGTTTTTTTAAGCATCTTAGATCCAGACATTACACTCCCTAACTTATGTACGGCCTGTCCGGATCTAAAGCAAACTAATACTATTCCATTGACAGAACTTCTAGCTATTGCATCAATTACTTCAAGTGCCATTTTTTCTGCATAATTGTCCTCTTCTTCAAGCGATGCTCCATTGGGAACCGATGCATACCAAGTTCTATCACGCTTTTTAACTGTCTCTCGTCTTTTGCACCGCTCACACTCGGCAACCAAAGACTCCCACTCATCAAGAAAATTCACATCACTGCAGCTATTACATTTCTCTTGAGTAGCATTTTTATTATCAGACTCTAACCTAGAACCATTTTTTTCCTGCCAAATAACTTACTAAAAATATTCATCTAGCCTCCCTATCTTAAATTTCAATTACACACGATCTAACGCCTGGCTCCGACAGCGGCCGCCGTAGGCGACCCATCATGCTGAAGGCAGTTATTAGATGTTGATTTCATTGCCTAAAAGTAGTCGTCACGAAGCGATCCTTCAAATCTTTTCGCCCGCATACCACGCTTCGTGAAATCTAGGACCAGATCCGCAGGAACAGGGGCCATCCTGGCCAGTTTCTCTTGTGGGTGTTTGTCTCTGCAGACTCGTACTTCTCTGCGTTTGACCTTCGTTTCTGACGGGGAAACTTTTAAGATGCTTAGTTGTAAGCTCGAACAGGTCTGTTCAAAACTACCCCCTTTAAAAATACTCCACAAACCATGGCCTACCACTGCAGAGCCAGCCATACTAGAATGCTAGAGCGTTTAGAATATCGACCAACACAATATAATGATAAAAGCGGGGCTGGCGTCGTAATGAACTTTCAATCTATGGCGGCCGAGTTTTGGCAAAAAGGGTATCTCTGTTGCGATAACTTTTTTGATGATGAGCTGATGGATCGTTACCAAAAACATATTCTTGAGGAGTTTGGGGATGATCCCGATTTTGTCCACAACGAGGAATTTCTAGAGCGATCAAACACTGATGTGATTCCTTGGTTTCCGCAGCGCGATGGTTTTGATGCGTTTGATATCGTTGAACAGGACTCTCGATTGCAGGCGCTGACTGAGGCGATTTTAGGGGGCGGCTGGGCGAGCCTTTACAGCATGGTGATGTTCAGCAAGCAGGACTCAAAGGGCCAGAGCTGGCATCAAGACTGTCCGCCCGAAGACATATCGCGGTTTAATTTAAATCGGCTGGTCTACAGCATGGATATCGACGCCAGTATTGGTGGCGAGACGCTGGTGGTACCTGGGTCGCATCGGATGGGGACTATCAGCGCTGGCGATGGTGATGAGGTGCTTGCTGGTGAGATTGCATTAAGCCCCAAAAAAGGCACATTGATTATGATCCATGGTCATCTTTGGCATCGTGTTAAGCCTGTGCACGGGCGCTACCGGGCTTCTATTAATTATCGCTGCTGTCCTGCCAACACTCCCACGGATGTGACCGATATATGTGTCTACAGAAATATGCGCTATCAGTTCTCTACCCACTCCATCGTTGAGGAACGTTTATGAGTCAGGATCCGCAAACCATTCGCTGGGGGATTATTGGTCCAGGCCGAATAGCCAGAACCTTTGCCAGCGACTTAGCCCACGCCGAGCATGCCTCATTGAACGCTGTCGCATCTCGGCAGTTGGCGTCAGCTCGGGGGTTTGCGCGAGAGTTTAATATCGAACGCGCTTACGGCAGCTATGCTGAACTGTTTAACGATCCGGATATAGATGCGGTCTATATTGCGACACCTCACACCTACCACAAAGATCAGTCCATCGCGGCGTTGCGCGCGGGCAAACACGTCCTCTGCGAAAAACCCGCCACCGTTACCCCCGAGGAGCTGGAAGAAGTGTTGGCAGTTGCCGAGACACAGCAGCGCTACTTTATGGAGGGAATGTGGAGCTATTTTTTCCCGGTGATTCAAAAAGCTCAGCAGTGGGTCGATGCGGGCCAGATCGGAACTCTCTGCCATGTCAGGGCTGACTTTGGTTTTCCAATACCCTACAACCCAGATTCACGCGAATACAGCAGCAGTCTTGCTGGTGGATGCCTGTTGGATATGGGGATTTACCCCATCGCAATGGCGTGGCTGTTTTTACGTCAGGATCCGGATAGTCAGAGCGTATGGCATCACAAGGCCGACAATGGGGTTGATGACGATGTGGTTATTTTAAATCGCTATGGCGACGATCGAGCTACCGCCCAGCTGTGTAGTTCTTTTCGCTGCAAACTGAACAATTACTTATCACTGATTGGCGACAAGGGCAGTATAACCATTGCCGATTATTGGGCGGCGAGAGAGGCCAGACTTTATCATGGCGCAGAATGTGTTGATCGATTTTCGGAAAGTCGCACACAGCAAGGTTTCAATCACCAAATCGAACAGGTAAGCTGCGATTTGCTGGCGGGCAAATTGCAGTCAGATATCGTGCGCTGGGACGACAGCCGCGCATTCCAGAGGCAAATGGCCAAGATTAGACTGAGCTTCTAGCACTACAAGATCGCAGTATTAAAAATAATCATTAAAAGCGACCCATTAAAAAACTCTAAAAATAACCGGTTGGAACATCCATGAAAGATCGCACTAATATGGCTATTTACTACGCCGTTATCGTCTCGCTGGGCGGCTTTGTTTTTGGCTTCGACGCCGCAGTTATTTCAGGGGTTGTCGGCCCGGTCAGCTCAGAGTTTGGGCTGACGCCGATAGAAGCAGGATTTGTAGTCGCCGCACCTACCCTGTCAGCCGCTATCGGTACATTAATGATAGGGCCGCTGAGTGACGCGTTGGGCCGTAAAAAAGTGCTGATGTGTATTGCCATTGTCTATCTTCTCTCCGCTTTGGGGTCAGCATTGTCTACGTCGTACACCATGCTGCTGGCATCCCGGGCACTGGGCGGTTTTGCCTTTACCTCGCTGGTTATTGCGCCGATGTATATTGCCGAAATCGCGCCGGCAAAATTGCGCGGCAAGCTGGTTTCAGTCAATCAGCTCAATATTGTTGTCGGACTGTCGGCGGCTTATTTCACCAACTACTTCCTGATCACTCAAAGTTCATCCACTGCCGCCTGGGTCAGCGCATGGGGCATTGATACCAACACCTGGCGCTGGATGCTCGGTCTTGAGACTATTCCTGCACTCATCTTTTTCCTTGGTTTATGGGTCATCCCCGACAGTCCGCGATGGCTGATACAGCGAGGACGTGAAGTCAAAGCGCGCGAGGTGATAAAGCAACTACTGCCGGCTGGGGAGGTTGACCGCGAAATTGAGCTTATCAAGCAAAGCTCTGCCACAGAAACAGAGTCACTGTGGGCTCGCATAGGCGCCCTGTTTGGGCCCAAGATGCGGCTCGCGTTAAGCGTTGGAATTATCCTCGCTGTGGTGCAACAGATCACTGGGATCAATGCCATCTTCTTCTATGCACCCACTATTTTTGAGCAGAGCGGTATCGGCACAGATGCAGCATTTGCTCAGGCCGTTTTGGTCGGTGTGATCAACGTAATTTTCACACTGGTTGCCATTGCACTGATCGATCGCTGGGGTCGTCGACCACTGTTACTGGTTGGCCTGTCCGGCATTGCCATCAGCATGGCCCTGTGCAGCTATGGATTTTCCCAGGCCACCTATGAGCTGAAGCAGAACAGTCTTGTGCAACTGGAACAGCGCAAATCCGATCTCAACATTGCCGAATTGAGCACAATGGTTGGACAGCTATACCAGAGCGACATCGAGTTTAAAGCTGCACTAAAAGATACTCTGGGTGCAGAGGCCGCGCGCGCACATGAGAGCGTTCTGATCAAAAGCGCCGCGAAGATCAATGCCACGCTTATTCTGGTCGGCATACTCGGCTTCGTCGCCTCATTTGCCATGTCACTGGGGCCCGTTATGTGGGCGCTCTTCTCGGAAATCTTCCCCAATCAATTACGGGGGGTGGCTATTTCCTTTGTCGGCATGATCAATAGCATGACCAGTTTTCTGGTGCAGCTATTATTCCCGCTAGAGCTCAGTGTGTTCGGCGCAGCTCTGACATTCTTTTCCTATTCAGCGTTTGCCCTGGTCGGCCTGATTCTGGTTGCATGGCTGCTGCCCGAGACAAAAGGCAAATCATTAGAGGAGTTGGAGCTTACCTTTAGCAAGTGAAAAACAGAATCGGCAAGCCAACAGAGCATCGGCAAGTGCTCTAATAAACTTATATTCAAGTGTCAATTGCAATACCAGACACTGTAATTAGTACTAGTTCTGCCCATACAATCTGATACACTTCCGGTATATTTGGTGCAGCTCTGGCGGCATAGCTTCTCGGATACACTCGAGAGTGACCCGCGACGTGATGGGTTCTGCTGAAAGAAACCATCGCCTGAGGATGTGAGTCTCAGATGGAATTGCATGAAGAGTTAACCATTTGTTCTATTGAATTTTGTAAAAGGCACTAACCTATGTCAGACGTAAATGAGAATTATGAATTTTATGTAGGCGAAGGCACTCAGCTCGAGGGTGCATCATTGGCTATTAGCGGCACTGCAAGGATTGACGGAAAAATTGTTGGTCGCGTTTCGGTAAAACACCTGATAGTTGGCCCGAACGGAGTAGTCCAAGGCGACATTTCCGGTGAAACAGCCACTGTAGAGGGCGTCGTTGAAGACACACTGACCCTCACTGGAAAATTGACTGTTTGCTCATCGGGCAGAATTCGCGGAAAGATTCACTACGGTTCTTTAGAGACTATCGAAGGCGCCAAATTGGTGGGCGAAATATCCACCGACTGGGACGAAGACTCTTACACTCCGAAACCAGCTATATCAGATAGATTAGAGGCCTTCACTGCGTCTCTCAACAGTGGTAATGAAGAACCAACGGATGAATCCGTTTAGTAGTAAGAGAAATAATTCGGAATCCAAACTAGACAAAATAACTCTAACTACTTCTGGATCTTCGTCAGTGAATGGTCGTACCAAAACAGCAATTTTTGCGAATTCCAAAGGCGGAGTAGGTAAAAGCACCGTTGCCTTGCTAATGAGCATGGGCCTAGCCACCCGCCATGGTGATTCTAAAATTGAGTTGATCGACCTCGACCCTCAAGCAACCAGCAGCGATTCACTAAAACGCTTTGCCAACCGGCGCTTCTCGGTGCTGCAGGACGATGCGTTTTTTCTTGGAAATGGCTTTCCCAACAATTCTAAGATCATCAGCCATATTGAGCAAAAGGGAAGCTTTAATCACAACAACCATTATTTAATTTTTGACAGCCCTGCTGGATCTGAGCCGGCGCGCAGCGCATTCTTTCTGAGCTGCGATATTATTTTTGTCCCCACTTCGGTTAGCGACGCCGATATTTTTGCGACCAGAAATTTTCTTAACTCTCTGCAAGACTTATTTTCCAGCGAAGCAGGCACCAATGCCGCAAAGCTGCCTTCGGTGGTCATTCTTCCAACCATGGTCGATAGTCGTGACGATTTCAATGAGGTTCGTATAGAGCTTTCCAGTGCTGCAGCATACCTCGGGAAGCCACTTTACTACTCACCGCTTTTTCGACGTGCGTTCCGCGCAGAAGCAGAGGACAAGAATGTAAAAGATATGCTTCTGCATTCATCCGATTATATAAACTGGTTAACCAACCTGCTTATTCACTCTCACGCAATCAGTCCGCGTCCGCGCAAACTTTTTCAGCTGTAAAATACAAATCCAGATAACACACCGCTCTCGTGATCGATTAGACATGGGTTATTAGAGTTACTTATGGCTATAAAAACAGTTTGAATAGAGCCTGCCTGAGACCTACTATGCGACTCAAATAATAATAAAAACTAAGGTCTCAGATCCGATGGGCAACTTTAAACAACCTCTCCCCTTTCCCGCAGGTCGCCCGGCAGAATACCTACCGCTCGATAATGAGCCCAAATTTAATCCGTCGCTGCATTTGGCACTCGAAGCACCCAGCTCGATCATGTCGCTTGATCAGCTCGGCTACAGTGCAGATGAAATAAGTGACTGCGAATCGTCTTTTGCCTATTGCAGCGCCTTCCGCATTCTCTCCGTCGAGGGTGTTGCCGTGATGACCGAGATCTGTGATCGCATTTATCACAACCGCAATACCAGTGCCGGCACCGGTGCCAACCGTCTCGGCAGCTATGCGCGGGGAGCCGGTTATCGATCTCAGTTTATTCGCGATTTTTGCGATAGCCCAGAGCTGGCACAACACCTCTCAGAGATCGCTCAAGTACAGCTCGGCAGACATTCTGTGCCGGCCGTTGCCTGTGGCATTAATTACGCACCGGACGACATCACCAAAGCGATAGATACCTGGCATGTCGACTCCGTCGCCTTTGATATTGTGATGATGCTGTCCGATCCCAAGACGCTAAAAGGTGGCGAGTTTCAGATTTTCAATGGCACCAAACATGAGGGCCGCCAGCTGCTCGGCATTGTTGGCGAGGAAGGTAAAGATGCGCAGCTCCCGGATGAACGGATTATCACTGTGCCTTTTCCTGAATCGGGGTTTGGTTTTCTGCAACAGGGCACGATGATTTTTCACCGCGCCTGCCGACTGCTGGAACGCGCCAAACGCATCACCATGATTCCGTCTTTCGAAGTTATTCCAGCCGATGCCAGAGATGCAACCAACTCAATCAATATGACCGACTGGGCTGATCCCGGCATTAGGCCCGAACTGGCGCGACACGAAATTTGGCGCGCGACCGCGCGGCTCGAAACCCTACTCGACAACATCAGCCTTGAGGACAACCCGCAAAAACTTAGCGACGACATTAACCTGGCTCTGGGTAGCCTCGTCGCCTTCACCAATAATCTCAAGGACAAGCACTAATGACCCATTCGTCCGACCTTCAGGGCCGCGCAGTCCTCGTTACCGGTGCCGCAGGCTGCATTGGCGCCTGGACAGTAAAACTGCTGCGCGACGCTGGCGCCGTGCCGGTGGTATTTGATATTGCCGACAATCGACAGCGACTCGAACTGATTATGTCTGACCCAGAATCGGTTATCTGGGAGCTGGGGGATATCACTGACTTCGAGCGCTTATCCGCCGTCGCCGTAAAGCACAATATCGAGGCAATCATTCACCTCGCTGCACTGCAAGTGCCGTTCTGCAAAGCCGACCCAATTAACAGCACCAAAATTAATGTTTTGGGCAGCGTCAACATTCTCGAGCTGGCCCGTCAGCGTGGCATCAGCCGCCTCAGCTATGCCAGCTCAATCGCAGCACCGGCAATGGCCGACAACGAGTGGCTAGCCACACTCTACGGTGCGCACAAAGTCTGTGGCGAGCAGATGGCCGCGGTCTACTGGCAGGACTGGGGCGTGCCCAGTGTCGGCATTCGCCCGGCGATAATCTATGGTCCAGGCCGTGATCAGGGCATGAGCGCCGCGCCGACCGTTGCAATGCTGGCGGCGACTGTTGATCAGCACTACAGCATCCCGTTTTCCGGTGACATCAGTTTCGTTCACGTTGAAGATGCAGCCTCGCGCTTTATTGCAGCAGCGACCAAGTCTTACCAGGGCGCCCATGTATTTGACCTCAACGGCACCCCAGCAAGTATCCCCGACGTGCTCGAACTGGTCCGCGCCCAGCGCGCATCCGGTCAGCTTGATTACACAGGCGATGCCATGCCCTTCCCGGCCAACCCGGAAAATGGCGAGCTGGATGCGCTACTCAATATCGCCCCCTGCCGCAGCATGGCAGAAGGCGTGAAAGATACATTGAATAGTTTTGATCAAGCCCGTGAGCGCGGCATTGACTTGAATGATCTGTTCCTGAAAACAGTGGAGAGAAACTCATGAAGTTAGTGCGGTTTGGAGACTGCGGTGCTGAAAAGCCCGGACTGGTTGACGGTGACGGCTGCATTCGCGATATCAGCTCGGTGATCTCGGATTGGTCCTACAAGACCCTTAACCGTGCAACACTCGAGCAAGTAGCGTCAATCTCAATGGCCGACTTTCCCGTGGTCGCAGCCGATGTCCGCCTGGCCGCGCCGGTTGACCGCGTCGGCAAAATTGTCGGCTGTGCCCTGACCTACGGCAAACACGCCGCCGAAGCTGGCCTTGAGCCGCCTGCCGAGCCCATGTTTATGCTCACCGCACCGAGCGCAATCAATGGCCCCCATGACCCGGTCATTATGCCTCTGGGAGCAACTCAGCTCGATTGGGAAGCAGAGCTCGCAGTGGTGTTTTGCAAAGCGGGCAGCAATATCCCGGTCGACCAGGCGATGGATTATATCGCCGGTTTCTGCGTTGGCAATGATGTCTCCGAACGTGTATTTCAGCTTGAGCGCGGCACCCAGTGGACCAAAGGCAAAAGTGCCGACACCTTAAAACCGCTCGGCCCCTGGCTGGTCACTACCGATGAAGTAGGCGACCCCAACAATCTCGAAATTTCCATGCAGGTCAATGGTGTCACCATGCAACACAGCAACACCTCTGACATGATGTACAGCATTGCCGAGCTGGTCTCGATTCTCTCCAACTACGTCAGTTGGCAGCCCGGTGATGTGATGATGACCGGCACACCGGCAGGCGTCGGCTATGGCATGAAACCTCAGGTCTATCTCAAGCCCGGCGATGTCATGGAAGCGCGCATCGAAAAACTTGGCGCCCAGCGCAGCGTGGTCGAAGCCTATCGGCCACTTTACGCCACAGCCGAGAAGCTCTGATGACCGCAGCGCGAATCGTAATTGTCACCGGCGGCGCGCAAAATATTGGCGCGGCCATTGTCGAGCGTTTTCAGCGTGACGGTGCCACTGTAATCTGTGCCGACCTCAATCCCCACGCGGATAAAACCGTACATTATGTGCGCACCGATATTGCCGATGAAACCAGTGTTATCGCATTGATGAACGAGGTCAGCGAGCGTTTTGGGCATCTCGATGTATTGGTCAACAATGCCGGCATCTGTATCGAAACGCCGCTTCATGAGACCACCGTCGAACAGTGGGACCGGGTGATGGCAATCAATGTCCGCGGCACGTTCTTAACCAGCAAATACGCCCTGCCACTGATGACACAAGAGGCGGCAAGCCATCCGGCGATTGTCAATATCAGCTCCATTGAAGGGCTGGGCGCCAATCCGCTGCACGCAGTCTATGCCGCGTCCAAAGCCGCAGTTGCCGGGTTTACCCACAACACTGCGCTGGAATATGGCCGCTACGGAATTCGCTGTAACGCCGTAGCACCTGGCTGGATCAACACCCCCTTTAATGAACAGCTGCTGGCGCAATATCCGGATCGCGCCGCCGTCGATGCCGAGATTAAGGCACTGCATCCAGTGGGCCGTCTCGGCAGCCCGACCGACGTCGCCAACACGGTGCACTGGCTGGCCAGTGCCGAGTCGGGTTTTATCAGCGGACAGGAAGTGATAGTCGATGGTGGCAGGCTGGCGAAATTACCGCTGCCTAATTTATAAGATGCACTCTTTGAGGCTTAGCGCTCCATGACAAATGCAACCCCTGGCGCAGCGCGCACATTTAACAACCGACTCGTTCTGATTACCGGCGCCGGCAGCGGGCTCGGCTTTGAATGCGCCAAACTGTTTGCCAGCCATGGCGCCCGCCTGCTGTTGACTGGTCGCGACAGCGCCAAACTGCAACGCGCCTGCGAACAATTAAAAACCGAATATGCTGCTCAGGCTTGGCAGCTTGCCGGCGACGTCAGCGACTCGGCATTTGCCGAGCAGGCAGTGGCATTTGCCAACCGTGAACTCGACTGTCCGGTGGATATTCTGATCAACAATGCCGGAACCATTCTGCGCAGCGATGCCAGCAACACCAGCGACAGCGAATGGCAGCACGTCATGGATACCAACCTAAACGGCCTGTTTTATTTCAGTCGCGCATTTGCCAATCAAACCCACGATGGCGGTGCCATCATTAATGTCTCGTCAACCTGCGGTCAGGTTGGCGCGGCCGGTCTGGCGGCCTACTGTGCCAGCAAAGGTGCTGTCAATCAGCTCACCAAAACCATGGCGCTGGAGCTGGCAGGACGCAAGATTAATGTCAATGCAGTGGCACCCGGGGCAATCAACTCCCCCATGTTGTTCTCACAGCACAAAACCCAAGAGTTGGCTGATTCTGTGGTGGAACGCAACCGAAACTCGATTCCCATCGGCGAGGTAGCACAACCCCAAGAAGTGGCTCGGGCGGTTCTGTTTCTTGCCTCAGAACGGCATATCACTGGCGAAATTATGGCCGTTGACGGCGGCTACACCGCGGCTTAACCCTTCCCTGGCGGGCTTAATATGAAAATCAGCAAACTGACTATTTACCAGCATGACCTGCCCGTCAAGGGTGGCTCATATCGCATGGCCAATGCCCTGGTGACCAGCCTCGACACCACTCTGGTGAAATTGGAAACTGACTGCGGACTGGTAGGCTGGGGTGAAACCTGTCCAGTCGGCTCAACCTATGCACCCAGTCACGCTGGCGGCGCGCGAGCGGCACTGATGGAAATGGGTCCCGGTCTGATCGGGGCCGATGCAACCCAGCCGCGGTTAATACATCGGCGCATGGATGGCCTGTTGAACGGCCATAACTACGCCAAAGCCGCCGTCGATATTGCGGTCTACGACCTGCTAGGTAAAAAGACCGGCCTGTCCGTCGCCACATTGTTAGGTGGCGTAGTCACCAACAAGGTGCCGTCTTACTATGCCAGCGCAGTCGGCGAGCCCGATGAAATCGCTCGTATTGCCGCCGACAAAGCGGCCCAGGGTTTCCCAAGAATGCAGATAAAAATTAGCGGTCGGCCGGTTGAGATTGATATTGAAGTAGTGCGCAAGGTGTGGGAAACCGTCGGCAACAAAATGCGTCTGGCAGTAGATGGCAATCGCGGTTTAACGACCCGAGATGCTCTGCGCCTCAGCCGTGAGTGTGCCGATATTCCGTTTATTCTTGAGCAACCCTGTGACTCTCTCGACGAGATTAGAGCGATTCGCCAGCAGCTCCATCACCCGGTCTATCTCGACGAAAGCTCGGTCGATTTAACGACCGTCATCAGCGCCGCAGCGAGTGGATTAGTCGATGGCTTTGGTATGAAAGTTACGCGGATTGGTGGACTTTGCCGAATGGCCAGCTTTCGTGATATCTGCGAAGCGCGCAATCTGCATCACACCTCTGACGATTCCTGGGGTGGCGATATTATTGCCGCCGCCTGTGTCCACCTCGGCGCTACCGTTAAACCCAAGCTCTTTGAGGGCGCCTGGCTGGCGCAGCCCTATATCGAGGGGCATTATGATTCGCGCAACGGCATCGTTATTCGTGACGGCCATATCGCCCTGCCAACTGGCCCTGGTCTTGGCGTGGTGCCAGATGAAGGATTATTTAATCACGAAATAGCGTGTTTTTAAGACAGGCCTAATTGAACGGTAGAGGTTAATAATTGAACGGCAGAGGCTAACCCGGCAGCAGATTGTCTAGACCGATGACCAGCCCACCCAGACCCAGCGACCAGATCACACAGGCAGCCACATCAATCACACTAAAGGTTACCCGGCTGGTACCGCTGATTCCCACAAGCATCGGCACCAGACTTCTTACCGCGGTCATCAAGCGGCCGAGAATAATGGCCGCTGCGCCATACTTTAAAATAAACGCCTCAGATTTTTGCAGCTGCTTCGCGCGCTTGATAGCAAACGGATGATGATGGAATCTGGGACCAAGCCAACGACCCAGATAAAAACCAATATGGTCTGATAACAAGGCACCCATAAAAGCCAGAGTCATTATCTGCGACAGTGTGGCTAGCTGCTCAGTGTAAAGAACAGTCGAGATAGTCAGCAGGATAACCCCGGAAACCAGCAGCCCAATACCCGGACAGGCCTCCAGGAAAGCCAAAATCGGCACAACCATCCAGGCGTTTTGTTTGTTGGCAGTTAGCCAATTTAAAATAAACTCGTCGATGACAGCATCACTCGTCGCGCAGAACATCAGTAGCGGTTGGATTGGATTAAGATTTTCACCATAACCACTAAAGATCTAGATTAACAGCGCTAAAATAAAACCATGGCAAACTCATAGAGCCTGGCAATCAAGGCTTAAAGTGACATTGCCGCAGTATTGAAGGGCTCGTTGGCCATAGCCATAAACTCGGCGACAATTGGATCTTCGAGTTTCTTTTTAAAACAGCAGAGCCCGAGGTCAAAAGCCGGAATGCTGCTGTCCGCCAGTATTTGAATTCGCTCTTTAACCGGACTGTTGTCCACCACCACAATAGGCGAGAGACCCACGCCGCAACCCAGAGCGACCATGCTGACCAGAGCCTCTTGACCGGACACCTGTGCATAGACATTGGGTCGACCCTGATGCTTAGCTCTAAACCACTGTTCAAACCGTTTTCGCGCCACCCCGTGCTCCGGCAAAATAATCGGCAGATTTGCCCAGTCCACGGTCTCCGCCTGCCAGGCCTGCTTGACCGAGCAGTTGATCGTGGGCGCAATAATTGCCAGAGGCACAGCAGCGATGGTCTGAAAATGAATGCTGGAAACCAGATCATCGGGGCGAGCAGCAATCGCCAAATCGACCCGCTGATTTTTTATCTGATCGATACCATCGGCCGCATCACCGGTGTCGAGATTAATATCTATATTGGGGTGAGCCTGACGGAATTTTTCCAACAGCGGCGGCAGGTAGGAATATGAAGCAGTGACCGAGCAATAGATATTCAGCGATCCCGACAGCTCCTGCTGAGAGGCATTGAGCGACTGCTTTAACGACTCAAACTGCACGATTTGCTGATCCGCATAGGCGAGCAACTGTTTCCCCTCGCGGGTCAAAAACACCGACCGATTATCGCGGATTAGCAGCTGGCTTCCCAACTCTTCCTCCAAGCGCTGAATCGAGCGACTCAGAGTTGAGGGACTGAGGTGAAAGACAGCCGCGGTTTTGCCGAAATGCAAACTGTTGGCCAAGTGTTGGAATAATTTTAGCGACTTAATATCCATGGCGCATACTAAGCAATAAACGCTTACGTTGCAAAAAATGCAACACATTGGTGAATATATAATGTTTTAAGCAATATACAAAACCCGCTACAATGCGCGACCGAAATCAATAGCACCCACCCATAGGTGGCCGGAGACTAACAATGGCGAATTACTTTAATACCCTCAGCTTGCGCGACAAGCTTACTCAGCTCGGCAAATGCCGGTTTATGGACCGCAGCGAATTCACCGACGGTTGTGATCTGATCAAAGGTTGGAATATCGTCATTATCGGCTGTGGCGCCCAGGGCCTCAATCAGGGCCTGAATATGCGCGACTCCGGTTTGAACATCTCCTATGCACTGCGTCAGCAGGCAATCGATGAAAAGCGTCAATCATTCCAGTGGGCATCCGATAACGGCTTCACCGTGGGTACCGCCGAAGAACTGGTTCCCGATGCCGATCTGGTCCTCAACCTGACGCCAGACAAGCAGCACACCGCAGCCGTTACAGCGGTTATGCCGCTGATGAAACAAGGTGCAACACTGGCCTACTCTCACGGTTTCAATATCGTTGAAGAAGGCATGCAGATTCGCCCTGACCTGACTGTAATCATGGTGGCACCCAAGTGTCCAGGCACTGAAGTCCGCGAAGAGTACAAGCGCGGCTTTGGCGTGCCAACACTGATTGCCGTGCACCCTGAAAATGACCCCAAAGGCAATGGTCTGGCTATCGCTAAAGCCTACGCCTCTGCGACGGGCGGTGATCGAGCCGGCGTTCTCGAATCGTCTTTTATCGCCGAAGTAAAATCCGACCTGATGGGCGAGCAAACCATCCTCTGTGGTATGTTGCAGACCGGTGCCGTTCTCGGTCACCAGCAGCTGCTCAATCTGGGCGTTGATGCAGGCTATGCCCGCAAGCTGATTCAATACGGCTGGGAGACAGTCACTGAAGGCCTCAAGCACGGCGGCATCACCAACATGATGGACCGTTTGAGCAACCCGGCAAAAATCAGAGCATTTGATATGTCTGAACAGCTGAAAGGCATTCTGCGCCCGCTGTTTGAAAAGCATATGGACGACATTATCGAAGGAGAATTCTCTCGCACCATGATGATCGACTGGGCCAACGACGATGCCAACCTGCTCAAGTGGCGCGCCGAAACAGCCAATACGACCTTTGAACAGGCGCCGGATTGCGATATCGAAATCACGGAACAGGAATTCTACGACAAAGGCATCTATCTGGTTGCAATGATTAAAGCCGGTGTTGAGCTGGCTTTTGAGACCATGGTCTCGTCGGGCATTATCGAAGAGTCGGCCTACTACGAGTCACTCCACGAAACGCCATTGATCGCTAACTGTATTGCACGCAACAAGCTCTACGAAATGAACGTGGTGATCTCCGATACCGCCGAGTACGGCAACTACCTGTTCACCCACGCCGCCGTGCCACTGCTGCAGGATCACGCCAACTCTCTGACGCTGGAAGATCTGGGTGAAGGCTTGGCCAACAGCTCCAATGCGGTAGACAATATTCGTTTAATTGAAGTTAATGACGCCATTCGCGATCACGATGTTGAACTCATCGGCCACGAACTGCGCGGTTATATGACAGATATGAAGCGAATTATTGAACTCGGATAGACAGGCAATTGTCACAAACAAAAAAACCGGGTCTGATGATTTAGACCCGGTTTTTTTTATTCACAAACTAGCGTTTCTCGGCGCCTGCCAACGCATACCACCCGATATACAGATAGCACACCAGTGGCACGATAAAGCTCAGCTGAATACCAATATTGTCAGCCGCCACACCCTGAATTAACGGCACCAACGCACCACCCACAATCGCCTGACAGACAAAGCCTGATCCCTTACTGGTCATCGACCCAAGACCTTTCACAGCAAGGGTAAAAATAGTCGGGAACATAATCGAGTTAAAGAAACCGACGGCCAGAATAGACCACATGGCAACATCGCCCGTGGTGTTAATGCTGACCACAATCATCACCACCGCAATCACGGCATTAACCGCCAGATACCTGGTATCGGCAATGTAGTTCATCAACACGGCGCCAACCAGGCGACCAATCATCGCTGCGCCCCAATAATAGGCCACCATTTCACCGGCATCTTCCACGCTCAAGCCAGCAATCGAACTCTCAGAGAAATAGTTAACCAAGAAGCTGCCAATGGATACCTCACCGCCCACATAGAGGAAGATCGCCAGCGCACCCAGCACCAGATGGCGGTGGCTCCAGACCGACTCACTATTGTCGTCAGTGTTTTCGACATGAGCCAGAACCGGCAATTTAATGCTGCGGAAGACCAAAGCCGCAGCAACCAACATACCGGCGATCATCAGATAGGGGCCCTGCACCGCTGAGGCATCTGCTGCTACCACACCAAGAATCAGTGCAGCACCGATAATCGGCCCAACGGTCGTGCCCAGGGAGTTAGCAGCCTGCGCCAGATTGAGGCGACTGGCCGCTGTTTTCTCTGGTCCCAGTGCCGCAACGTAGGGGTTTGCAGCAACCTGAAGAATGGTGATACCACTGGCGAGCACAAAGAAGCCCAACAGAAACAGTGCATAGAGATGCAGACTGGCTGACGGGTAAAAAAGACAGCACCCGGCTGCAGTGGTCAACAGACCAATCACAATACCCTGCTGATAGCCGACCTTATCAATCAATCTGCCGGCAAAGGGCGAAACAATAAAGTAGGCGCCAAAGAAGCAAAACTGCACCAGCATCGCCTGAGTGTAATTGAGATCAAATGACTCCTTTAGAAAGGGAATCAAAATATCGTTAAGAACGGTAATAAAACCCCAAAAGAAAAACAGGCAGGTCATCGCGATAAACGCAAATGTCTGCTTGCCTTGAGCCTGACCCTCTACAACTGTTGCCGACGAACCATCGGCTGATGAACCTGCCATGTGACCCCCTCTCTCAAAAAGTAGTAATACAGATTTATTGTTATTCGATACTTGCTCAAAGCAGCTTATGTCGCGGCACTCAGATGTTCAATCATTATTCGGTGAATGGGGCGCTCTCTACGATCGTGCGTTAAATGCCACCCAATCCTCTGGGCTATCGATATCCATCGCCGCGCAAGGTAAATCGAGTTGTAGCACCGCCTTACCAGGCTGGTTAAGCAAGGTTTTAGCGCCACTATCACCACTCAGTGCAGCAAGATGGGGGAACAGGCTTTTCGGAAACAGCGCCGGCACACCGCACTTGCCCGCATAATACGCCGCTACTGTGCGCTCACCATCGAAGACGCCGACCAACTTATCTAAATCGTCGCGATCCACCTCAGCCTGATCCGCAAGAAGAATTAACACGCCGGCATAATCCTGCTCGAGACTGCGCACACCGGCAGCAATTGATGAGCCCAGCCCTGAGCGCCAATCGCGGTTTAATACAATCCTGGAAGCGGACACAGTTGGCTGAATGTGATCATGGTTAGCACCGAGAACCACATAGACATGGCCAGGGGAAACGGCATTAGCGCGATCAATACAGTGTTGCAGTAGCGACTTACCGTTGTGTACCAATAACTGCTTGGCCGAGCCAAAACGGGTGGCTGCGCCGGCAGCGAGAATCAAAATGGCGATTTTATCTGTCATCTTGTCTGCCCGCTTGCCCGCTCGCTCATTAGCACAGGGACTCAACGCTGCCATGAATCACCCCACTCAAGGAGGCTGCGCTGGCACCGCGCAAGACAGCCTGGCATTCAGCCAAAATAGACAGTGCAATGCCCTCAGGGAGATCGGCGCCTAAATCGAGTCCGGCGGGCCCGGCAAGCGGAATGCTTAACCGCTGACGTGTCAGCTGCGCCAATTCCAAGACTTTTTGCAGACGAGATCGCGGGCCCAACAGCGCCAGATATTTAAGCGATGAGCCCTGCAAGACCTTGATTGCTTGAGCATCCAGCTCCAGGTTGTGGCACATAACTACCGCCGCATCCCAGTGTGTCGCGAACTTATCCTCAAGCAGTTGGTGAAGCGGCTGACGCAAAATGTGGTCAACCGAAAGAAAGTAATCCCGTCGCGCATTGGCCGGTCGTGAATCCCAAAGACTCAGCGTCCAACCCAGATTTTTTGCCAACGCCGCGAGGGGCTGCGCATCGACACCGCCGCCGACAATCAGCAGATGTGGTGGTGGAGATAACGACGTTTGCAACCAGCTCTGGCCGTCCTCTTCAATTAAATCAACGGTGCCGCGCTGACCTGTGGCCGCAGACCATTTCGTAGCAACGGTACCATCGCTGGCAATGAGCTGTTGATATTGCCCGACACCACCAGCAATCAAGTGGTTATAAACCTGACTCAGATGCAGGTAGTCGAGCTCCGCCAAAATCGGCTGCAGCAGAATATCCACGGTGCCACCGCAGCCAATCCCGAGCTGAAACGCGATATCGTCTTCATCGCTGCCATCGTATCTCAGGGTCAGGGAATTTTTGTGCTGCATAACACGCGCCGCCTGACGCTGGATATCAGCCTCCAGACATCCGCCACTCAGCAGACCAAACTGCTGGCCGAGATCATTAAACAGCATCATCGCGCCGGCTTTGCGATAACAGGGGCCCACGGTTTGATACACCGTACCCAATACCCAGAGGTGTTTGTCTCGGAGCGGATACCAGTGCTGCAAAAGCTGCATCAAATGACTATTCATAGCGCTAAAACCAACCGCCCGATGACTGTTTAATTAACTCAATCGCAGAGGCAAATGACGCAGACGCTGACCAGTGGCCTTGAACACCGCATTGGCAACAGCCGGTGCCAAAGGCGGCAGACCGGGCTCACCCACGCCTTCGGGATGTTCCTGACTCGCGACAATATGCACATCCACTGCCGGCGTCTCGGCCATGCGCAGCATCGGGTAATTATGGAAATTACTCTGCTCCACCACACCCTCTTTAAGCGTGATCTCGCCGTACAGAGCTGTCGTGAGGCCATAGATGATGCCGCCCTCTACCGCATCGCGGACAATCCCGGGGTTGACCACCGTACCGCAATCAATCGCAGCGGTGACTCGGTGCACAATAATCTTGTCGCCTTCAACAGAGACCTCGGCAATCTGCGCCACAGCCGAGCCAAATGAGCTGTGCACGGCCAGCCCGTGGAAATGGCCCGCCGCCAATGGCTTGCCCCAGCCGGCTTTTTCAGCAACCAGTTGAGTCGCGTTTTTCAGGCGCGGATTGTTTTGCAGATTGGCCAGACGAAACGCGAGTTCATCGATACCGGCACGCTGTGCCAACTCGTCAATAAAGCACTCTTTAAAAAACGCATTCGACGAATTACCGACCGCACGCCAAAAACCGGTACGCAATCCCGGGTCTCGGGGGATATGCCGCACCTCTTTATTGGGCGTGTCGTAATCGTTATAGATACCGTCGCCAGCGCTGGGGTCTGCCTTAAAACGTTTAAATACCGAGTAGCCAAACTTACTCAACCAATCGACAAAACCTTTGTTCAGATAGTCCGGTGCAAGCACATCAACCCACTGATCGAGAACATGATCCATAATATTGGGCCCTACACGGCGAACCGACCAGGTCTCGATAATGCCCTGATTTGAGACTCCAGCCTGCATTCGCACCAGTGCCGGCGGCCGGTAGAAGTCGTTGCGCATATCATCCTCACGACTCCAGACCACCTGAATATTGCGTCCGGTCTTGCGCGCGATCTCGACTGCCTCCGCGACATCATCGCCGAGACCACGGCGACCGAAACCACCACCGAGAAAGGCTGGATGCATTTTCACTTTGTCGGCATCAAAATCACCGTAATAAACCGCCGCACCGGCAGACGCCTGAACCGACTGAGTGCCGACATAAACCGCACAGGAATCACCGTCAATCTCAACCGTGCAGTTGAGTGGCTCCATCGTCGCATGCGCCAAATAGGGCGCAAAGTAATCAGCGCTCACCCTGTGTTCGGCTTGATCGAGCAGCTTGTCGCCCTCGCCTTCCAAACAACATTCCAACCCTTTTTCCGATGCATCGTTGAGTGTCTCAACAAACTCTTGGTATAGGCTATCCGATGACCAGCCAGCCAACTCGGTCTGAGTCCAATTCACCTCAATCGACTCAGCCGCCTTGCGCGCTCGCCAATAGCTGTCAGCTACCACGGCGACACCATGGCGTAATTCAATCACATCCACCACACCAGCTTGCTGCAACGCGGCCGTGCCATCAAACCGCTGCACCGCGGCTCCAACAACTGGCGCTCTCACCACCACGGCGCGATACAGGTTCTCCACCTCGGCATCGATACCAAAAATTGCTGTGCCGGTAGACTTGGCCAGCGCATCGAGTCGCGGTCGCTCACGACCAATCTGGTCAAATTGCTGCGGGCTTCGCAGCGGCGAATTTTCCGGCACCGGCAATGCCGCCGCCAGCGCAACAAATTCACTGTAGGCATAGCGCTGACCATCAGCCAGCACCTGACCATCGGCCAACAGCAATTTATCGACAGGTTGATTGAGCTGTTGCGCCGCCGCGTTGCGAATCGCCGCGGCGGCATCTGCTGCAGCCTGTCGAATTGGCAAAAACTGGGCGCGAGTCGCATTGCTGCCGCCCGTGGCCTGCATTTTCATTTCCGGATTCTTGTAATCCTCGTGCAGACTGGCATGACGCACCTCAATCAACTCAGGACTGACGCGCAACTCCTCGGCGATCAGAGTGCTCAAACCATCGAGAATACCCTGCCCCATCTCACTGCTGGGGAGATAAAAAATAACCTGATTGTCAGACGTAATCTGGATAAACGAATTGGGTTCAAATGCCCCAACCACCGGCGCGTAACCCACCGACTTTGCATGGCTGGTGGAGCACCCGACAATCAAGCCACTGGCGACCGCTCCGGTGGTAAGCAAAAAACGCCTGCGCGTAAGTGAGCGTGTATTCATGACTCAACCCCCCTATTGGCGGGATCAAAGCTCTGCACAGCTGACTCCGCAAGAGCCCCTGAACGCATCGCGGCAGCGCTTGATTTAATAGCTGCCTTAATTTTTCCGTAGGTACCACAACGACAGATATTGCCATCCATCGCAGCGTGAATCTCATCATCTGAGGGGTTGGGGTTTTTGCTCAGCAGCGCGCTGGCCGACATCAACTGACCAGACTGGCAGTAGCCACACTGGGGAACACTGTGCTCAACCCAGGCCTGTTGCAGGGGATGCATATTATTCGGCGTGCCGAGACCTTCGATGGTAGTGATAGCCGCGCCTTGAACAGCAGAGACAGGCAGAGTGCAGGTACGCAGCGCCTCACCATTCACATGCATGGTGCAGGCCCCACAGAGACCCATGCCACAGCCGAATTTGCTGCCTTTAAGTTTAAAGTGATCGCGCACCACCCAGAGCAGAGGCGTGTCCGGGTCGAGGTCAAACGCCACAGCGCGGTTATTTAATTGGAAAGTAATCATTGCGAAACCGGATTTTTATTATTTGTCACAGAGTGCAGAACAATCCGGAAAACTTCAAGCGCGACACGGCGACAACCGTGACCGGCGGGAATCAACAATGGCGTTGTTCGACTGCGCGCAGACTAGCCTTTGAGCATCGACTTCATCGCCTGCTTGAGCGCATTGTGCAGCGTGCGTATCTGCTGCAGATCGTCGGGATTGGTCATCCAGTGATAAACAATACCGCTGACCGACGTCGTGAAGTGATCGGCAAGCAGCTCCGCATCGACCGTGGATGCAACGTCCCCGGCACTGATGGCCTCAGCGATCCAACCCAACACATCGGCGCGGCGACGGCGGTGAATTCCCAGAATCACATTTCGCAACGCGGAGTCAGGGGCCAGAGAATCAAACCACAACCGATAGAACGCTTCGACATGAATCGGGGCATCTTCACAAAAAGCCAGGTGAGCATCCAGCGCCGCGGCAATGGCTTCATAGCCGCGCTTATTGTTGGTCACCGATGTCAACTCAGCCAGCCAGTCTTCTCCCACCGAGCGCAGCACAAAATCAAACAGCCCGGCCTTGTTGCCAAATCGGTAACCCGCCAGTCCACGGGAATAGCCCGCCTTCTCGCCCACGTCTTTCAGCGTAAGTTGACCCGCGCCATTTTCCACAATCAACGCAACCGCCGCCTCAAGCATCTTGGCATCGGAAATTTCTTTGCGCTCAATCTGGGTCAAACGCAGGGTTTTAGCCATTGGGATTATCCTGTTTTGTTAACTCACCAGCCCGGTTACATGGACCGCCGATACTGGCCGCCGACCTCAAACAAGGCATTAGTAATCTGCCCCAGCGAACAACAGCGCACCGCTTCCATCAACACCTCAAAACCATTGCCACCCTCTTTGACGGTGTCCTGAAGGCGCTTGAGGATTGCCGCAGACTCATCGCCATGGGTCGCCTGGAACGCGCGAAGACGTTTGATCTGACTCTGCTTTTCCGTTTCAGTGGAGCGCGCCAGCTCAATGTCCACCGACTCGGGGTCAGCGTCGCTAAGGAAGGTATTGACGCCGACAATGGGCAGCGAGCCATCGTGCTTTTTGTGTTCGTAAAAAAGTGATTCTTCCTGAATCTTACCACGCTGATAACCGGTTTCCATCGCACCAAGCACACCGCCGCGATCGGAGATTTTCTCAAACTCCTGCAGCACTGCCTCTTCAACCAAGTCAGTCAGCTCATCGATCACAAAGGCGCCCTGATTGGGGTTTTCATTTTTTGCCAGACCCCACTCCTGATTAATAATAAGCTGAATCGCCAGCGCCCGGCGAACCGACTCCTCGGTAGGAGTGGTAATCGCTTCATCATAGGCGTTGGTGTGCAAGCTGTTGCAATTATCGTAGATCGCAATCAGCGCCTGCAACGTGGTGCGGATATCATTAAAGTTCATCTCCTGGGCATGCAGGGAGCGACCCGAAGTCTGAATATGGTATTTCAGTTTCTGGCTGCGCGAGTTGGCGCCATAGCGATCACGCATAGCCACAGCCCAGATGCGCCGAGCGACACGGCCCATCACTGTGTACTCTGGATCCATACCATTGGAGAAAAAGAACGATAGGTTCGGTGCAAAATCATCGATGCGCATACCTCGCGCTAAATAAGCTTCCACAAAGGTAAAACCATTGGAGAGGGTAAAGGCCAACTGCGAGATCGGGTTAGCGCCTGCCTCGGCGATATGATAGCCAGAGATCGACACCGAATAGAAATTGCGAATCTGTTGATCGATAAAATACTGCTGCATATCACCCATCATGCGCAGGCTGAACTCAGTCGAAAAAATACAGGTGTTCTGGCCCTGATCTTCCTTGAGAATATCCGCCTGAACGGTGCCGCGCACCCGCTGTAAGGTATTGCTGCGCAGGCTCTGGTATTCATCGGCACTGGGCTGGCGACTGTGTTCAGCAACAAACTGCTCAAGCTGCTGATCAATAGCGGTATTCAGGAACATCGCCAAAATAGTCGGCGCCGGGCCATTAATCGTCATCGATACAGAGGTGCTAGGATGACAGAGATCAAAACCGTCGTACAGCGCCTTCATATCATCCAGCGTACAGATCGACACCCCGGCATTGCCGACCTTGCCGTAAATATCCGGCCGCTCGTCGGGATCAAAACCATACAGCGTGACCGAATCAAAGGCAGTAGATAAACGCTTGGCAGGAGAGTGCTCGGAGAGCGCTTTAAAGCGGCGGTTGGTTTTAAAGGCATCGCCCTCGCCGGCAAACATACGCGCCGGATCTTCGCCTTCACGCTTAAACGGAAACACCCCCGCAGTATAGGGAAACTCGCCCGGTAAATTGTCACGCATCAGCCACTTGAGCAGTTCGCCGTGATCCTCAAAGCGCGGCAACGACACCCGCGGAATTTTATTGCCCGACAGCGACACGCTGTTTAATTTGGTGACAACCTGTTTGCCATTCGGCAGCAGGTCAATTTTTTCATCGCCAGAATAGGCTTCTACCACAGCAGGCCAATTGTCGAGCAGCGTGCTGGCCTTGCTGTCCATGGCCTGTCTGCGTTCAGCAATCAATACATCGATCGTTTGCGGCGCATCGCTGCCGTTCTCCAATAACATCGCTTTGGTTGCCGCCAGCTGCTGCTGTTGGCGAGCCAGTTTTGCCTGCTGTTCAACCTGCTGATGATAACCGCGCTGAGTGGCGGCGATCTCGGCCAGATAGCGCTGACGATCGGCCGGCACAACCACGGTTTTTTCCGATGGTGTACGGCGATCCACTTTTGCCAGATGCTGTTCAAAGCTACGCAGACCACGGGCCTGCAAGAGGTTCAGCAGCTCCTGATACGCAGCCGTCACGCCATCATCGTTAAAGCGCGAAGCGATGGTGCCAAACACCGGCATCTGCTCCGGATTTTGATCCCATGCCTCGCGATTGCGCTGCACCTGTTTACAGACATCACGATAGGCATCATCACTGCCCTTACGGTCAAACTTATTGATAATCGCCAGTTCGGCATAATCGAGCATATCGATTTTTTCCAGCTGGCTCTGGGCACCAAACTCTGGTGTCATCACATAGATTGGCACATCCACATAAGGCACGATGCCGGCATCGCCCTGACCAATACCCGGCGTTTCAACCACCACCAAATCAAAATCACCAAGGCGCAGTGCGCAGACAATATCTTTCAGCGCCGCCGGCACTTCACCGGTGGCACCGCGGGTGCCGATTGAACGCATATAAATAGATGGGTGATAGATTGCATTCATGCGAATCCGATCACCGAGCAGTGCGCCGCCGGTTTTACGCCGAGTCGGGTCGATCGCCAGCACCGCAATCTTGAGCTGGTCGGCACTGTCCTGTCGGAAGCGACGAATCATCTCATCGGTTAGTGACGACTTACCTGCACCACCGGTGCCGGTAATACCCAGAACCGGCACCGTGGCACTGAGAAATTGAGCCTGTTCGCGAAGCGATTTCTGCTGTTCTTCATTGAGTTCATCACGCTCAATCGCCGTGATTAAACGGGACAGGTTTTTGCGTCCGGCAGCACCTGAGAGCGCATCGGCATTAACCTTGATGTCACTGTAGGTACCCAGCGAACAGCGCGCGATCATATCCTCGATCATCCCAACCAAACCGAGATTTTGCCCGTCGTAGGGCGAGTAAATACGCTCGACACCGTATGCCTCAAGCTCCTTGATCTCAGCCGGCACAATCACCCCACCGCCACCGCCAAAGATTTTTATATGCTCGGCACCGGCCTCTTTTAACAGATCAACCGCATACTTAAAGTACTCGACATGGCCGCCCTGATAGGAGCTGATGGCGATGCCCTGGGCATCTTCCTGCAGGGCAGTTTCCACCACCTCAGCCACCGAGCGATTGTGCGCCAGATGGATAACCTCAACCCCGGCGCCCTGAAGAATGCGGCGCATAATATTGATTGCTGCATCGTGGCCATCAAACAGGCTGGCAGCGGTAACAAAACGCAGAGGAATGCCCTTTTTTTGCTCAGGATTGGCCGGTGAGGCGGTATTTGGAACGGCTGAGATACTCATAATATTGACTCATTAGCGAAGTAATACGGCGAGTTTAATAATCTTGCTTGTTACATGCAAGTAAGTTAAATAAAAAACAATCCCGCAACTGCGGGCACTGCGAGCCTGCTTGACGGGTCGCTGAATAATTTACCCGCCGACAGGCTGTTCGGCGACAGTCGAGCCAAAGCCGTGGTAGTCAGCGATGGCCAGACCCGCAGCCACACTGGTGAACGGATCATGCTCAACCACCTTTCCAGGGAACTGATTGTCGAGAATATCTTTCACCGCAGGAATTAATGAAGAGCCGCCGGTACGTAGCACCAGATCGATATCGCCCGCCACGACGCCCGCTTTATCGAGAATAAGGGTAATCGCCTGTTCCAGCTCAAACAACAGATCGGAGATCATCAGCTCGAACTCCCAGCGCTCGAGTGTGACTTCAATGTCGATCTCCGGAATATCTAACACTGCGTAATCGGCAACCGAAAGCTCGGCTTTAAAGACTTTGATCGCCTCAAACACCTGGTAGCTGTAATTCTGTTTAATCAGATCATAGAGTCGGCGGAATTTGATCGAGCCCTCATCGGCCTCTTCCATGCGCAGCATCACAGGAGCGGTGTATTTGTTCTGATTGAGCATATAACTGATCGGCCAATTGATCAGCAGCTCTTCAAAATCGGCAAACGGAAAGAGCGTATCAACCTCGGATCCATCGACAGTCCGCCGCCAGCGCTCTCCTTTGCCTAGCAGTGGAAACACTAGCTCGCGAAAAATACACTGATCAATCTTGTCACCACCCAACGCAATGCCATGGGTGGCCACCACGTTAAAGTCACTGCCTTCACGGCGCAGAATACAAAAATCCAGAGTGCCGCCACCGAAATCAACGGTCAACATCAGCTGGTCACGGCTGTGGGGATGGTTGTACAGATAACTAATCGCCGCTGCAGTGGGCTCCGGACAGAACGTTTGCTCGACAATGCCGGCATGACGATAGGATTCACTCAGCCTCTCCAGGGCGACATTATTGCGCCCCTGCTCCAGCCCCTCAAAGTTGACCGGATGACCAATACAGGCATGACTGCTGTCAGCAACAGTCAGCTGCAACGCTTTGCGAATGCCAACTAAAATCGGCGTAACCAATGCCACCAGGCGAAAGGGGCGCGAAAAAATAACCGTTTTATCGCTGGCAGTATTACCCAGCAAACGCTTGGTGCCGCGAAACAGTCGCCCCGGCAGCCCGGCATCATTAAATGCCTGGCCGAAAACCTTGCTGGTCTCGGATTCACTGGCAGGTCCATCTGCCGTACCGGCAGAGGTTCGCGCCTCACCGATCAACTCGGCACTGAGCTCGACCTTGCGGCCCTGATTATCACTGATGTAATCGTCGATAGCAGGCTGGCCGATAGTCGAGAAAAAATCCCGATCAATATAATTGGCCGACGGCATAATCGGATTGAGCTGGCTCAACTGAACCAGCTTCACGCGTTCGCCATCAAAAACCGCAGCGGCACTGTTACTGGTGCCAAAGTCGATACCAATGCCGTGTTTGAGTGGCAAATCAGAGCTGTTTTTTTGCATGAAAGAAGATCACAGAAAGACCAAAGATAGGCCTATTTTAGCCTAATTGAGTCGCCTAGATTAGCGATAATTACATTGATTTAGCCCGCAATCGAGAAAAATATCACCCCCACAAAAGAACCAAAAGCCTGTAAACTTAGAAAAAATTCTGGTCCATAAAAACAATAACCACAGGGATCCTCCATGCTCCGCTCAATTGCCCCAGGTGCTCTACAGCAGCGCCACAAACTCGTCATGCTCTCAATGGTGGCCGTATTTATTTGCTATATCGACCGCATCGCCATGTCTGTCACTATTATTCCCATGGCCGAACAATACGGCTGGGGCCCCGAGACACAGGGACGCGTATTGTCATCATTTTTTGTCGGCTATCTGCTGCTGCAAATCCTTGGTGGCACCCTGTCAGATCGTTTTGGCGGCAAAGTCGTGCTCGGTGTTGGCGTCTTGCTGTGGTCACTGTTTACTGTGTTGACTCCCCTTGCGGCGTCGTTTGGGCTGGCCATACTGATTCTCAACCGGATATTCATGGGCATGGGCGAAGCCGTTACCTACCCCTCAATTTACAGCCTGCTGGCACGCTGGGTGCCGCAATCCGAGCGCGCTCGAGCAATGGGTGCCATTAATAGCGGCATTCCGCTGGGCACCGTAGTTGCATTGGTTATCACACCGCTTATTGTTCAAGCCTATGGATGGGAAATGGTGTTTTACAGTTATGGCTTACTTGGCGTGCTGTGGTTTGTATTCTGGCAATCGACCTCCTCCGAGCCTAGCACTCATCCGCACATCAGCCCTGAAGAATTGGCCCACATTCAAGCAGAAGGCGAACCCAGCAAAGCCGAGACCGCACCGCCGATACTGCAGCTGTTAAAAAGCCCCGCCGTATTAGCCATCATGGTCGCGCACTTCTGCAATAACTGGTCGCTATTTCTACTGCTGACCTGGCTGCCGACCTTTATTAACAAAGGGCTGGGCGTGGATTACGCCTCAGTCGGTTACTTCACCATGGTGCCATTTATTATCTCGGTGCTGTTCTACAATATCTCCGGCAATATCGCCGACCGCATGATTAAGGGCGGTATGGCTGTAGTTAAAGTGCGCAAAATCATGCAGTCCGTCAGCCTCGGCGGTATGGCCGCAACCATGATGGTGGTGGGGTACGCCGAAAGCGTGTGGGTCGCCATCGGGATTATGACCCTCGGCAATATTCTCGGCTCCGCAGCCATCGGCGGATTTGTGGTCAACCATATGGATATTGCACCCAAATATGCCGGCACGCTGATGGGCATTACCAACACCATGGCCGCGATCCCGGGCATTATTGGTGTCTATGCCGCAGGCTACATTCTCGAAGCAACCGGTTCATGGGTCATGGTGTTCCAGCTAGCCGGTGCGGTATCGTTGTTTGGCATGCTGTTTTATCTGATATTTGCCAGTGCTGACAAGCAGTTTGATTAGAGGCCTCAAGGCGAAACGCAGCGACATGGAGAGATCCCTCAACTGCGCTCCGGATGACAGGTTTTGTAAAACATGCTCAAATAAGGCTTAGAACAAAAACAAAAAGAATCTCACTATGAAAGTCACCCCCTACTCGGAAAACTGTGGAGCCGTGGTCAGCGAACTTCAGCTTGCCACCCTAGACGACAACCAACTGGCAGAACTGCGCGCCGTGTTTGCCGAATACGGGCTGTTGTTTTTCCGTGATCAGGACTTGCCACCACAGGAACATCTGCGTTTTGCCCAGCGCTTTGGCACTATCGTGGTGAATAAATTTTTCAAGACCAGCGAAGAGTCACCACTGATCGCCGAAGTGCGCAAAGAGAAAGACCAGCAGACCAATATTGGTGGTGGTTGGCACACCGACCATTCCTATGACGAGATTCCCGCACTGGGCTCAATTCTGGTTGCGCGAACGCTGCCAACTAGCGGCGGTAACACGCAGTTTGCCAATCTGGCCGCGGCCTACGACGCCATGCCCGACGACCTCAAAAAACGCATTGAAGGACTGCGCGCAATTCACTCCAACAAGCACCTATATGGTGAGAACGGCCTCTACCGACTAACTGATCTGGCCAGCCAACTGGGCGGAATGGATCGTGTTGGCGATGCCACGCATCCGGTCGTCATTCGCCACCCAGAAAGTGGTCGCAAAGTGCTCTACGTCAATCCCGGACACACAATTCAATTTGAGGACTGGGACTTTGCCGAAAGCCGCAAGCTACTCGACGAACTCTATATGCATGTCGCACAGCCACAATTCACCTGCAGCTTTAACTGGCTGCCCGGCTCCGTCACCTTCTGGGACAATCGCTGCACCTGGCATCAGGCGGACAATGATTATCAAGGTCAGATGCGACTGATGCACCGCATTACCTTGCAAGGCAGTGAGTTAGCAGCGGCGTAACCTTGCCGATACTGGCATAATCCCTCTATGCCAACCATGCGTAAAAAATCTGACCTGCCGAGCAAGATCTGCCTGGCCTGCGAGCGCCCATTTGTCTGGCGCAAAAAATGGCAGCGCTGCTGGGACGAAGTGCGATACTGCTCCGTGCGTTGTAAATCTGACGCCCGAAAATCATCTATTAAAAGTCCCGACCTATGACCTCTTCACCCGCCCCGCAAAACACTCTCAACGCTGATATTGTGATTATTGGCGCCGGCCTTGCCGGACTCAGTGCGGCCAACAAATTGCATCAGGCAGGCCTTGAGGTACTGGTTATCGATAAAGGTCGTGGCCTCGGTGGACGTCTGGCTGGCAGAAGAATTGGCGACGCCACGTTTGACCATGGTGCGCAGTTTATGACCGCCAGAGACCCGGACTTTCAAACCCATGTCGCAGAGTGGATCAATGCCGGCGTCGCGGAAGAGTGGTACAGCAGCTATCCCGGGCAGGCAAATGGCCATCCACGCTATCGCGGCGTGCCCACCATGACGGCTATCGCGAAATATCTGGCTATCGATATCGATGTCCGCCGCGCGACACGCGTTGAAAGCATCGATCAGCACGGGCAGACCTGGCTCTGCCGGCTCGACAGCGGTGAAACAATCAGCTCAAAGGGTTTGCTAATCACCTCGCCAGTCCCGCAGACCATCGACCTGTTGGCCTCAGGGAATATTAAGATCTCTGCCAGCCATCGCGCACGTCTGGAAAAAATTGCCTATGAAAGCTGCATTGCAGTAATGGCAGTGCTCGATGGCCCGACCTCAATCGCGGCGCCAGGCGCCATCGCCTTCGACACCGGGCCAATCGCCTGGATCAGCGACAACCAGCAGAAAGGTGTCTCCAATATTCCCGCGGTGACCATTCATGGCAGTGGCGCCTTTAGCGCCGAGCACTTTGAACAGGACCGCATGCAGGCAGGTCAGCAGTTAATCGATGCCGCGGCAGCGTATCTTGGCGACGCCAGGGTCACCGAATATCAGGTGCATGGATGGCGTTACAGTAAACCCTCAGTGGTTGACGATCACGCCTGTCTGTTATTGAGCAAGGCGACGGCACTGCCGCCACTTGCACTGGCCGGCGACGCCTTTGCCGGGCCGCGCTTTGAAGGCGCAGTGTTGTCTGGCTGGGCTGCCGCTGAGAGCTTGGTTGCCGAGTTAACGTAAACCGATCCTAATTGGCTATACTGGGCGCTCAATTTTAACCACCAATAGTCATCCATTATGTCTGATCTTCATGCCCGCAGCGGCTCTGCCTGCGAACTCTGCGCCAACACTGAAAACCTGAGTGCCTATGCGGTACCACCTGATAGCGACGGCAGCACTGAGCAATCACTGTTAGCCTGTAACAGGTGCCAGGATCAAATCAACAATCCAGATAATATCGACATCAATCACTGGCGCTGCCTCAATGACAGCATGTGGTCGCAAGTGCCCGCCGTGCAGGTTGTGGCGTGGCGTATGTTGACCCGCCTCAGCGCCGAGGGCTGGCCGCAGGAATTGCTGGAAATGCTCTATCTCGACGATAAGACCCTGGCTTGGGCAAAGGCGACGGGCGAAGGCCAGTCTGACGCTGACACAGTAGTGCACAAAGACAGTAATGGCGCCGTGCTCAGTGCCGGTGATACAGTGACGCTAATCAAGGATCTGGATGTAAAAGGCACCAGCTTTGTCGGCAAACGCGGCACCGCTGTGCGCAATATTTCACTGGTTCAGGACAACCCCGAACAGCTAGAAGGCCGAGTCAACGGCACACAGATTGTGATCTTAACCAAGTTTGTAAAGAGGGCGAACTAATGGCTTCAACAGAACAAGAACTGCGCGTTCAACTCGCAGCATGCTATCGCATTTTTGACTATCTCGGCTGGTCAGAGATGATCTACAACCATATCACCGTGAAACTGCCCGGTGACAAAGAGCACTTTTTAATCAATCCCTACGGCTTGCACTACAGTGAGGTGACCGCCTCAAACCTGGTCAAGGTCGATATCGAAGGCAATATCGTTGAGCCAACAGACTACGCCGTTAATCCGGCAGGCATCCTGATTCATACCGCCATTCATGCTGCACGACATGACGTAAAATGTATTACCCACACCCACACTTCTGCCGGGATGGCCGTAGCCTGTTCCGAAGAGGGGCTGCGCAGCGACAACTTCTATTCCGCGCTGTTACACAACCGCATTGCCTATCATGACTTTGAAGGCATCACCGTAATGGATGATGAAAAACCGCGCCTGATCGCCAATATGGGCGACAAAAACATGCTGATTTTGCGCAACCATGGCCTGCTGACCTGCGGTCGGACAATTGCTGAAGCGTTTTATAACATGTGGGCAATGCAGCGCTCTTGCGAGATTCAGGTCGCCTGCGATGCAACCGGCCGACCACTGATACCGGTGGCAGATGAAGTACTCGCGCGGTCAGAGCAGCTGATGCTAAAGCAGGGAATGGGCAACCCTGTCGGTGAGCTGGAGTTCAACGCACTGGTGCGCACAATGGACAGAATCGATCCGTCATATAAGGACTAGGGGAAGGCAGGCTAAACAGCGACCGTGTTGGGGCACGTCGATACACACGCCCCAACACAGGTTCTACATCTCTACTTCATTAAGTCACGCGAAATAATCAGCTTCATAATCTCATTGGTACCACCATAAATACGCTGCACGCGCGCATCGGCGAAAGCACGCGCAACCGGGTATTCCCACATATACCCCCAGCCACCGTGCAACTGCAGACATTCATCAGCTACCCGACACTGCAAGTCTGTGGTCAATAGCTTCAGCTTGGATGCCGTTACGGTGTCCAGCTGGTCTTCAATCAACAGCTCGGTACAGCGATCCAAGAAAACCTCTGCGGCGCTGACTTCTGCGGCCAGTTCAGCAAGCTTGAATTGTGTATTCTGGAAAGAACTTATCGTCGTGCCAAACGCCTTGCGGTCTTTGACATAGTCGATGGTCGACTGCAGCACACCCTGACACATACCGTTGGCGCTGACCGCAATAGACAGTCGCTCCTGTGGTAAATCCTGCATCAGATAGATAAAACCGCGGCCCTCTTCACCCAACAGATTCGCTTTCGGGATTCTGACATCCTGGAAAAACAGTTCTGACGTATCCTGAGCCTTCATACCCAGCTTTTCGAGATTTTTACCCTTTGAGAAACCTGGCGTTCCGGCTTCAACCAAAAATAAACTAATCCCTTTCGAGCCGGCATTGACGTCCGTTTTGGCTACCACGATCACCAGACCAGATTTCTGACCATTGGTAATAAAGGTCTTGGAACCATTGATAACCCACTCATCACCGTCGAGAACCGCGGTGGTCTTGGTTCCCTGCAGATCAGATCCAGCACCGGGCTCGGTCATCGCAATTGCAGTGATCAACTCACCGCTGACACAGCGGGGAAGGTAGCGCTGCTTCTGCTCTTCACTGCCATAGCGAACTAAATAAGGCACCGCGATATCCGAGTGCAACGTCCAGCCAAGTCCACTGCAGCCCGCGCGACAAACCTCTTCATTAACAATGGCGTTATATCTGAAATCGACACCGACGCCGCCGTACTCTTCAGGAACAGTCGGTGCAAGAAAGCCCTGCTCACCGGCCTTCAACCAGATTTCGTCGCTGACCATGCCATCTTTTTCCCACTGCAGATGATGGGGAACAGCTTCGGTCTCGAGGAACTTGCGCACAGAGTCGCGGAACATATCGTGGTCGGAATCGTACAGCTTGCGTGGAATCATAATTGGGTTCTCATTCTGTTTCGGTTGCTTTTAACGAACAACTTTTCGTTAGGTTGCACTAGCCGGTAATTATGCGCGATTGTGCACAGGCAAAACGCCATCGGCATGACAATTAGGGGCCTTTTGGTGACCACAGCGTTCCCATCTCCGGAGATAAAACGGCATTAGACTATCTGGCCAACCCCAATAAAGACTAGCATCCCAGCGCCAATCGTCCAGTAAATATTGCCCGTTTTCCAGGCAGCGGCTATGGCTGCGGCCCCGCCCCAGAGATAGGGATTGGCAAGCGTTAACTGCAACTGACCACCACGCACCAACAAAATCGGCGCCAAAATGGCTGCCAAAACACCCGGACCACTAAAGCTCAACAACAGGCGCATATTCGGCCCCAGCCGGATGGGTAATCGTTTTATCAGAAACAGATAGCGGGTGCCAAAGGTAACACAGGCAAGCAGCAAGATCGTCACAATGGTCATGCCAGCCCCCTTAACTTGCTGACAGTGAAACCGGCAGTCATCGCCAGCAATGCCGCACAGATCAGCCCTAACTCAAAGTCCCAGAGGGTAAAGAGAATGGAGCTCACGGCTCCTGTGACCGCAGCGGCCAACATGGCGAGGGACTTGATACCCGGAACCACCAGCGCGATAAAGGTCGCGGCAATGGCAAAATCGAGGCCCAGATCAGTCAGATCCGGCAGCGAAGCACCCGCGACAATGCCGACAAAGGTCCACAAATTCCACGCCAGGTAAAAACTGCCGCCGGCAGCCAAACCGTAATAGAGTCGCACTTTGCCAGTGTAGGCACGGCGATGGCCGGACAGCGCAAACAGTTCATCGGTCAACAAAAATCCCAGCGGAACTCGCCAGCGCAAAGGATGCTGAATCATGCGTTCACGCAGCGAAAGGCCATAGAGAAAATGCCGCGAACTGATCACAAACGCCGTAAACAAGACGGTTAGCAATGAACTGTTATCAGCGATTAACTCAACGGTGACAATCTGCACCGCGCCGCCGAAAATAATCCCGGAGAACATTTGCGCTTCAAGCCAGCTAAAGCCGCGTTGCACAGCCAGCGAGCCAAACAAAATACCCCAGGGCAAAACCGCCAAACTGAGCGGCAACATATCCACAATACCGCGAATTGTGGCGAGTTTAACCATACGAGATTTTTGCATCAGGCGCCGTTCTTTTTACACTTATCCAAACCCGTAATTCTAGTGCAAATTACACAAATTTGCGCAGCAGCCAAGTTGGAGTCAGATCGACCAGTCGCGCCACCACGCCCCAGCGCTTGGTGATAAAGATATGATTCTTCTTTTTCAGCAACCCGCTAACCATCTGCGCCACACCCTTTTCAACGGGTGCTGTCCATATCGGCGTGCCCTGCACCATAGGTGTCTTAACAAAACCCGGCTCAATCGTGGTGATGGTGATCGGCAGCCCAGACCGGATAGCCCGAGAACGCATCCCGGCAAGATAATTTGAAACAAATGCCTTGGTAGCATGATAAGTCAGGGTTTTGGCCCCAAACAAATGTGCGGCAACCGACGAGATACCGGCCAAGTGCCCAGCGCCGCGCTGGGTAAAGTGAGCCATCGCCACCAGCGACAGTGCAGCAAACCCGCGAACATTAACGTCGATCATTTCACGCTCAACCACCCAATCGAGATCGCGCTCAAACAATCCAACACCGGAGCTGAGAACAATCAGTTCAACATCACCCATTCGCGCAATCAGGTCCTCCAGCTCGCGCTGGGACTGCTCCGCATTGGTAACATCGGTCCTCTGCACAAAGTGCTCGCCGGGCAACTGCTCAACCAGCTGATTTAAAAGCTCCTCGCGACGCGCCATCACACCAAGCTGATATCCTTTAGCCGCCAACTGCACGGCAAGCTCCCAACCCAGACCCGAACTGGCACCAACAATAATCGCTTGCTTCATAAAATTTCCCTCGGTGCTGCGTTAAACAGCTTATGGTTATTGTGTTAAACAACCGCGGACCGCGGCTTAAAGGCAGGTAGTGTAACGAATAAAAGGAGATCTAGTCTGTTAAAAACATAATCGACAGGCAGGCAGAAAAAAACAGCGACTAAAAAATCGGCTGCAAGGCAGGCTCTTCAGGGTCGTGCCAAGCCAGCAGATATTCCACCCGCCCGTCTGCCATCAAACGACTTTTACA